>Ga0302324_100001440_pt1 | contig 57934 bp, 65 predicted proteins | sample Palsa_T0_1_FD_201949 | JGI IMG/M metagenome (GOLD analysis project Ga0302324, IMG submission 201949) | Peat permafrost microbial communities from Stordalen Mire near Abisko, Sweden - Palsa_T0_1 | ecosystem: Environmental > Terrestrial > Soil > Palsa > Peat permafrost | place: Sweden: Abisko...
ATGCCCGGGCGCAAGAGCGACGTGCAGGATTGCCAGTGGCACGCGATGCTCCATAGCCACGGTTTACTGGTGCCCTGCTTCATTCCACCGGATGACATCCGCCAACTGCGCTGCTTTTAGCGGCTGCGAGAGGATCATCTTTCCATCGCTGCTTCGCACATTCAGCACATGCAAAAGGCACTGGACCTGATGAACGTGCGCCTGCACGTAGTCATCAGCCAGATTGCCGGAGTCAGCGGAATGCGGGTGATGAAAGCCATTGTGGCCGGCGAGCGCAATGCGTTGGCGCTCTGCGAGTTGTGCGACGCGCAAATCTTGAAGACAAAAAGGGCCGAGGTGCTCAAGAGCCTGGAGGGCAACTGGCAGGGCCATCACATCTTCGCTTTGCGTCAGGCGGTGGAAGGCTACGAGTTCTGCCAGCGCCAGATGGTGGCTTGCGACAAGGAGATAGAGTCCTTGCTGCGGCGCATCAATAGGAACAAAACGCCCGTAGCGCCCGAGGCTGGACGCAAGATCAAGATCGTTCGACACAACGCGCCGCAAATTGAGGGGCTGCATGGGCAACTCATCACGTTAACCGATGGCCGCGATGCAACCAAACTGCCTGGAATCAGCCCGTTGGGATTCATGAAGCTGCTGGGCGAGATCGGCACAGACCTCACGAAATGGAAGAGCGAGCGACATTTCACCTCGTGGCTGGGGCTTGCACCCGGTAACAATCAGTCCGGGAAGAGGCGCAAACGGGTGCGGCGCAGGAAAACAGTTGCCGGCCAGATTTTTCGCGAGGCAGCCATGAGCCTGAGCGCAAGCAAATATCTCGCGCTTGGGGCCTTCCACCGCCGACTCAAAGGCCGCAAGGGGCCACCCATCGCGGTGACGGCCACCGCCCGCAAGCTGGCTATCCTTTACTACCGGCTCATGACCAAAGGCCTTGATTACGTCGAACGCGGCATCCAAGCCTACGAAACAAAATACCGTGAACACACCTTGCACTACATCCGGAAAATCGCCCAACAGTTTGGCTTTTCACCCTCCGAACTTGCTGCCTGATTCCGCGGAGGTTCATTGGGAGCCTGCGAAGGATCACACAGCGTACGAGCGAGATGCTTCGCGGGCTGCCAATGAACCACCGTGTTTTATGGAGTGGGGGTGGTTTTGGTGATGGCAAGGCCGAAGGTGGCGGCCATTTTGTTGAGATAGCGAATGGTTTGCTGACGGTAGAGTTCCTCATAGTGGGCAACGCCGCGTTCGACATACTCCATGCCTTTGGTCATCGCGTGGTAGTAAAGTTCGGCCAATTTGCGGGCCACTGCCGTGGCCGCCACTGCCGGACCCTTCCGGGCCTTGCATGCTGCCAAACGGGAACCCCTCGGCCACCGGCTTGCAAAGAAGCAAGACCCGGCAGCCAAGCGTCACCAAACCACCAAACTCAAGCCACCAGGACAAGCCTCAGCAACGGGCAAAACCATTGCACCAAGCCAGAACCTGTCACACTGCGCGCGAAAGCCGAGGATTACTCTACGGTTCATCCCGTACCACTCAATACCTTCTTGTATTTTGGGACCTCAGCATGACCCCTATTCGGGCGCGCGGCCAACTCTCCTGGCACCACTTTCAATCACACGCGAAAAGATCGCTGTGATGACAACCTGATTGCCAGTTGCGCGCTTATGCGTTATCGTGCGTCCTAAATGATTTACCGCGTTATCTTGATCGAGAGCGACGAAGGCTTTGCAGTGTGCTGCCCGGCGCTGGCCGGTTGCTGGAGCCAGGGCGGCACCGAAGCCGGGGCGCTGGAGATGATTACCGATGCGATTACGGAATTGCTGGACGTGGGTTGCACACCGGCAAAAGACGGCGGTGCGGCGGCTGAGGCGGAGATCATGCGCGAGGCGTCAGAGGATCGATTGAAAGTCACCGTGCGCGAAGTGCGGCCGGCCGTTGCGGCTTAAAATGCCGAAGCTGCCCGGCATTCGGCACAAGGATGCAATTCGCGTTCTGGAAAAGGTGGGCTGGCGCGTGATTCGAGAGGGCAAGCACACGATCATGGGCAACGGCACCATCGCCATTCCCATTCCCCGGCACAATCCGATTGACGCTCTCACGATGGGCGGAATTGCAAAGGCAGCCGGACTGACACCGGAGCAATTCCGGGCGTTGCCGTAAGCAGCATTTTAGCGCAGCGTCTATGACGCATTGCTCCTATTCATCTGAAGAAGCCATGGAGCGCTTGCAGTGCGGACACTTGCCGAACAAAGAAAATTCGTTTGGTCCACCCTGAGAAAGCGCGCGGCAGCAGTATGGACACATAAGCCCCAACTCCTCACAGAGCCGAGCATCATAAAACCAAAGCCAACGGAAATAGGCGACGCCGACCGCCAAGAACACTGCCGCAAAGCAACACAACAGAACTCTGCTGGATGGGCCAAAGCGAAGGTATGCAAAGATCGAAGGAATGAGGATGATACACGCAGTGATCGCTACGCGATTGTGCCTCCGCTTCACAATAGAGAGCTTCCTTTTCATCTCAGGTGGTAAGGTGATGCTCATTAACGCTGCAAACTTCCCAGTGGGCTTCGGAGCAGCGCCCCGGAAGCCGGCTTACCGCGCCGCCATGCGCGGAGTGTCCGGAGGCGGAGGCTCCAGCGCGCGCATGATCGGGGCCGGATAGACGCCGAAGAGGAAGATGCAGAATGCCAGCGCGGCGATGGTCCCTTTCGTCAGCGGGGCCATGCGAATCGGCGTTTTATCCGAGGCTTCTCTCCAGTACATCGCCTGGACGACTTTGAGATAATAGTAGAAGCCGGCGGCGACGGTTATCACTCCCAGGCCGATCAAGAGGAACTGCCCTCTTTCGTAGGCCACATAGAACACGAGGAACTTCCCGAAAAATCCGACCGTCAGGGGGATGCCGGCGAGCGACGCCATCGCGACGAGCATGCCGAAGGCGAGATAGGGGGAGCGTTTGCTCAAGCCGTTAAAATGGTGGATGTCGTCACCCTCCGAATGATTCGCCACGACGATCATGACGAGGAAGGTCAGGAGGGTCATCAAGAGATAGCCGGCGAGGTAAAAGGAGATCGCCAGCTCCGCGCCACCTCCCTCTCCGATGCATGCCACGGCGATGAGAAGGTAGCCGGCATGGGCGATGCTCGAATACGCCATGAGGCGTTTGAGATTGAGTTGCGGCATCGCGGCGAGGTTTCCATAGAGGAGCGACAACGCGGCGAGCGCAACGATCACGGTGGTCACCTTCCGGACCATCCACGGCACGGACAGGAACACCTCGAGCACGCGCATCAGCACGATAAATCCCGCCGCTTTGGATCCGACGGAAAGAAATGCGGTGACCGGGGTGGGCGCGCCTTGATAGACGTCGGGCACCCAAAGCTGGAAGGGCGCGGCCGCGATCTTGAAGCCGAGCCCGACGAGGACCAGCATGAAGCCGAACATCAACGCCCCCCTTGCCGCGCGCAGATGAGGCAGGGCGGCGGCAATCTGTCCGAGGTTGGTATGGCCGGTTACACCAAAAACCCATGTGATGCCATAGACGAAGAAGCCGGTCGAGAGCGCGCTAAGAATGAGATATTTCACCCCGGCTTCCAGCGACCTGGTGTTGCGCCGCATGTAGGCGACCAGGATGTAGAAGGAGATCGTGACGAGTTCGAGCGACACGAAGATCATGATGAAATCGACAGCCGAGGCCATCCACATCAGTCCGGCGCAGGTAAGGATTGGCAGCGCATAGAATTCCCCGAGACCGGCCTGTGGCTTGGATCCGAAGATATACTTCTGCACGACCCCCTTGTACTCGATCGCCATGATCAGGACGACGATCGTCGTCAGAAGGGCGAACCGCTTGAAAAAGAGCGCTTTGAAATCGGCCTGATAGAACCCCCAGTACGCCGCTTCCGCCTGGGACGTTGGGTCGTTCGCAGTGAAAAACGTCAGTATAAAGACGACGCCAAGGCCGGCGATGCCCATCCACGCAAGGGGAGTTTTGTCTTCCTTGCCCGAGAACGCCTCCACCAGCAGGAGCAGGATGCCCAGCGTCAGAACAAATGCTTCGAGATAGATCGCCGGGATCATCACAATGTTTCCCGGAATGTGGCGGCCTTCACGCTCGGAGCAAGGAATGCCAGGAAAACCCGGGGAAAAAAGCCCGCGAACAGGAGCGTGGCGATCAGGAGCGAGATCGGCCAGCGCAGCGAAAACTTGAGATCGGGCAGGTTGTTCCAACGGCTCGGAACTTCACCCATGAATACGGCCCGGTACGCCCGGAGCATGTAAACCGCGGAAAGCACGACTCCCCACAATGCAAGCACGGTCGCCAGGCGGAATCCGAAGAAGTGCCAGCCGCCGCCCAGGTGGCTCTTGAAGGCGCCGAAAAAGACGAGGATTTCAGAAGCGAAGTTTGCAAATCCAGGAAGACCTATGGAAGCGAACGCAGCCAGCCCAAAGACGAATCCCAGGAATGGCATCGGTTTCGCCAGCCCTCCGAGATCCTCGAATGCGAGAGTCTCCGTCCGTTTCCGCAACTGGCCCGCAACGGCGAAGAGGGCGGCAATCGACAAACCGTGGGCGAACATCAAAAAGGCCGCGCCATTCAGTCCCAGGGTGTTGAGCGTCGCGATCCCCAGGAAAATGTAACCCATGTGCATCACGCTGGAATAGCCGAGCATCATGTCGAGCCGTTTTTGGGATATGGCCACGAGCCCGGTGTAAATGATGTTTCCGATCAGCAGGATCAAGAGCAGGTGCGTCCAGTGCCGCGCCGCGTTCGGTAGCAGCGGAAGGGCGACACGCAGCAAACCGTACAAGCCGAACTTTTTCAGCACGCCGGCGTGCAGCATCGCGGCCGGCGCGGGAGCGGCTGCGTAAGCTCTCGGCGCCCAGGTATGGAATGGAAAGAGCGAGATCAGTATGCCAAACCCGACGAGCAGCAGCAGATAGATTGTGTTGGCCGACGCCGGGTGGATCTTCCCGGAGGCAGCCAGTTCCTGGAGACCGCGGATGTCGAAGGTCCGCAGGGCCGCGGGGACGCCCTGGTAGAGGCCGATCAGCCCGAGCAACAACACGAAACTGCCCAGCGCGAGATAGATCGTTATCTTCCAGGCGGCGGCATGGCGATCGCCCGAACCCCAGATTCCGATGAGAAGGAAGGTCGGAATAAGCGCCAGTTCGTGAAAGGCATAGAAGAAGAAGAGATCGATGGAAGCGAATGCGCCCATCGCTCCGGCGGAAATGAAGAGGAGGCAGGCGTAGAATTGTTTCTCGAGCCGTTCCACCGGGGGAGATACCCAGACCGCGGAGAAGGTGACGATCGCCGTCAGGAGGATCATCAGCAGGCTGAGGCCATCGGCCCCCACCAGGTAGCTCAACCGCCATTCGGGCAGGATGCCGTGTTCGTAAACGAATTGGAACGCGGGGCCGCCCTTGTCGTAAGAGCAGACGGCAACCAGCGCCACCGCGAGATTGATGAGTGAAGCCAGCAGGGCGGTGCGCCTGGCGGGAGCGCCCAGCAGCCCCGCGATGGCCGCCACGATGGGACAAAAGATCAGTATATTTATAAGCATTTGTCTCGGTTATCTCAGGGCGACGTAATAGAGAAGCGCGACGATCCCGGCGCCAAACAGGAAAGAGTAAGCCTGCAAATTGCCCATCTGGAAGGTTCGCAACGCGAAGCCGGCGGCGTAAGTCCCCCCGCTCAGGAGGCGAACGACTCCGTCGATTATCCACCGATCGAACGTTCCGCTCCTGCGGGCGAGCGCGTCCTGTGTCCAGCGGACAAGACTGGCGTAGATTTCGTCGAAGTAAAATTTGTGGGCCAGCAGCGGAATGTGAATGGGATCCTCGTTTTTATCCCGGTAGAGCAGGAACGCGATGGAGCCGCCTGCCGCAAAGGCGAGGAATGCGAACACCGAAACGAAAGCGGGCGCTTCGGCTTTTGTGATCGGGACGAAATGCCTGATGAAAAACGGGTATCCCGCGCAGAACGCCGGCACTGCCAGGATGACCAGCGGGATGGACATCACGTTGGGAGCATCGCGCCCGTGTTTCGCCGCTTCGGTCCTGGGGCCGCCGAAAAAGACAACCACGAACAGCCGGACCATATAGAACGAGGTCAGGAAGGCCGTTCCAAGCGCCGCCCCGAAGAGCAATTTATTTCGGGACAGGGCGGCTCCCAGAATGGCTTCCTTGCTGAAATACCCGCTGAAGCCGGGGCATCCGATCAACGCCAGCGTGGCGATGGCGAAGGTTATGCACGTCAACGGCATCCGCTTGCTTAGCCCGCCCATTTTCCAGATGTCCTGCTCATGGTGCATGCCGTAGATGACGGCGCCGGCGCCAAGGAAGAGCAGAGCCTTGAAGAACGCGTGCGTAAAGAGGTGAAACATCGCCGCGTCCCGCGAGAGAGCGCCTATGGCCATCACCATGTAGCCGAGCTGCGAGAGGGTCGAATAGGCGAGAATGCGTTTGATGTCATTCTGCTGCGTAGCGATCAGCGCCGCCATCACCGAGGTTACCGTCCCGACCATCGCGATCACGTCCTGGGCATCCGGAGCCGCCTGCACGAGGAAAAAGACGCGCGCCAACATATAGACGCCGGCCGCCACCATCGTCGCCGCGTGGATCAGCGCCGAGACCGGCGTCGGGCCTTCCATGGCATCCGGCAGCCAGACGTGAAGCGGGAACTGCGCGGATTTGCCGACCGTCCCGCAGAATATGAGCAGCGTTGCCACGGTCAGGTTGAGCCCGGCATGGGAGAGCGTGAGGCTCTTCGCGATCTCCGTGAACACGACGGACTTCGTCGCCAGCCAGAGCATCAAAATCCCGAGCATGAAGCCGAAATCGCCGATGCGGTTGCAGATGAATGCCTTGTTCGCCGCGGCAGGCGGCGCCGGCCTGAAAAACCAGTGGCCGATCAGGATGTAAGAGCTGACCCCAACCAGTTCCCAAAAAATGAAGAGCATGATGAAATTGTTCGCGAGCACGATTCCGAGCATGGAAAACATGAAGAGCGACAACCCCGCGAAATAGCGCGGCTCCCCGTCGTCTTCCTTCATGTAGCCGACGGAGTAGATGTGAATGAGCGCGCCGATGCCCGTCACGACGATGAGCATCGTCTTGCTCAGTTGGTCGATGGCAATGCCAATGGGAACCTGAAGATCAGTCCCAAAATCGAGCCACGGGATTTGGTTCGGGGTCGTGGGATCGGGAAGGGCGAAGACGATGCAACTCGCGACGAAAGAGAGGAGCACCGCCGTCACGGAGATTGCGGCGCTCAATTTTCTCGAGGATTGGGTCAGCAGCACGATGAGGAACGTGCTCGCGAGCGGCGCACAGAGGATGATCCAGGGAAGGGAGTTCATTCGCCTAGAATTTCATGCTGGTAATGTCTTCCACGTGGGTCGTCCGGCGCGCGCGATAGAGAGAGACGATCACCGCGAGGCCCACGGCGACTTCGGCGGCGGCCACCGTGATGATGAAGAAGACGAGGATCTGGCCGTTATAGTCAGGCATGCCCGCCGCGGTGACGTTGAAACGGGAAAACGCGACAAGGGAGAGGTTCGCGGCGTTCAGCATCAGCTCCAGGCACATGAAGATGATGATGATATTTCGCCGCAGCATGACCCCGGCGAAGCCGATGGCAAAAAGCAGACCGCTGACCGCCAGGTAATCGTTGAGCCTCACGGTTTATTTCAACTCTCTTTTGCTGAGCACCACCACCCCGATGGTTGCGGCCAGGACGAGCGCGCCGACTACCTGAAAGGGAAGGTTGTAACGGCTGAAGAGCATCGTTCCCACATTGCGGACATCATCCAGGTTGCCCGCGGCCAGCGGCGGGAACGCTCTTCGGCCCGAGGGGAAATGGCGCAGCACGGAAAAAAGTTCGCAGACGAAAATCGCCGCGACAACGAGCCCGCCCAGGGTGGCGGGGATGTTCATCGTCCGCCGTTCCTCCGCCTTGAGATCCAGCAGCATGATGATGAAGAGAAAGAGCACCATGATCGCGCCCGCATAGACCAATATCTGGATGACAAAGATGAAAAAGGCGTTCAGCAACAGAAAGAGAACCGCGAGCGCAATGAAGGAAACCACAAGGCTCAGAGCGCTCGCGACCGGGTTGCGGTTGATGACAACCAGGCACCCGAAGCCGAGCATGATCGCGGAAAAGAGCCAGAAAAGGAGAGGGGACATCGCGCTACTTCTTCGGGTTCCATTTGTTCACGAGCCCGTCCATCTCCCCGCCCATTTCATACAGCTTTTTCTTGTCGTGCACCATCTCGGCGCGCGTCAGCCCCGTGATCGCGTAATCCTTTCGCAGAAAGATTGCCTGCTCGGGACAGACTTCCTCGCAGAGCCCGCAGTAGATGCAGCGGATCATATCGATGTCGAACTCGAGCGGAAACTTCTCCACCTTCTCGAAGTTGCTCGTCCGCGGCAGTTCGCCGGGCTTGATCCGTATCGCCCGCGGCGGACAGATGAATTCGCACAGTTGGCACGCCACGCAGCGCTCCCTCTCCTTGTCCCGCACGAGGACAGGCGCCCCGCGGTAATGCGCCGGAAGGTGGCTGTCCCATTTTTCCTCCGGGTATTGCATCACCACTTTCGTCCGGCCCAGGAGCATGTTTTTGAGGTGCTTGATGGTGATCGCCAGGCCGGCGGCTATCGCGGGAAGGTAAAGTTTTTCGCGGAAATTGAGTTTCGGACGTGAAACGATGGTTGCCATGGTCAGGGAAGATAGAAGAGAATGCCCGCGGTCAGGAAGATATTAACAAGAGCTATTTCAAAAAAGAAAATCCACCCGAGCCGCATCAATTGATCGTACCGGAAGCGCGGCAGCGTCCAGCGCACCCAGATGAATAAGCCGAGCAGCACCGCGACCTTTGCGAAAAAGGTCACGATGTTGAACAAACCTCCGAGGATGCCGGCGATCCCTGGCGCCGATCCATCGACGAGCGCGATGTGAAAGCCGGCGGTGTGCGACCACCACGGGATCGGGAGATCCCAGCCTCCGAGGAAAAGTGTCACGATCAAGGCGGAGCCGGTGATCATCGCCGCGTACTCGCCGAGAAAAAAGAGGGCGAACTTCATCGACGAATACTCGGTGTGGTAGCCGGCCACCAGTTCCGTCTCGCATTCTGGCATGTCGAAGGGAAGGCGGTTGGTCTCGGCAAAGATGGAAATGGTGAAAACCACGAAAGAGATCACCATCGGAGGGAGGAGAAGCCATCTGCGCCAGCTCCATCCCTCGCCCCAGAACGGAACGAGTAGCCAACCGTTTTTCGCCTGGTAATCAACGATATCCACAAGATTTAACTTCCCAAGCAGAAGAAAGAGGGGGATCACGGAAAGACCGAGCGACAATTCGTAGGAGATCATCTGCGAAGTGGAGCGCACGCCGCCCAGAAACGGGTATTTCGAGTTGGACGACCAGCCTGCGAGGACGATTCCATAAACGCTCAACGAGGCGACCGCGAAGACGAAAAGGATGCCGATATTCACGTTCGCGATGACCATCGGAACCCCAAGGAGCGTGCTGCCAAAAGGAATGACGGCGAGCGTCAGGAGCGCCGGCACCATCGCGAGGCAAGGCGCGAGCCAGTAGTAAAACTTGTTTACGTGCGCCGGGGTCAGGTCTTCCTTCAGGAGGAACTTCATGGCGTCCGCGATCGGCTGCCCCAGGCCGTGCATCTTGATGTTCGTGAAAGGGATTCCGACGCGATTCGGCCCGAGCCGGTCCTGCATCAACGCGCTCATGCGGCGTTCCGCGTACACCGTGTAGGAGACCAGCGGAAGCACGACGACGAAGATGATCCCCAGCGTCTTCGCGAGGGACGTTGCTATGAAAAACCAGTCGATTCCGGAGAAAAAGTCCATTTAGTCGATTTTCAACTGGACTCCGAGATCCCCGATCCTGCTCAGACTCAACCCGGAGAAGGCCGGCGCGGCCTCCGCCATCTGGCGGAAGACATCTTCGATCATATAGACGCCGTTTGCCCCGGAAATCGCCTGGATGAGGTCGCGCAGGATTTCCCAGTCGTCCCGCGCTTCGCCTGGAGGATTGATGGCCTGGTTGAGCCTTTGCAGCCGTCCCTTCACGTTGACCATCGAGCCCCGTTTTTCCGCGAAGCCCGCTCCCGGCAGGAAGACGGTCGCCGCATCCGTCGTGGCGTTCGGCAGGAGATTGATGGTCACCAGCGATTGGAGTTTGCCGAGGCTGTCCTTGTCGATTCCACATTCCGCCGAATCTTCCCCGAGAACCACCAGCGCCTTGATCCGGCCGGATCGCACTCCTTCCGCGATCTCCGCCAGCTTCGCCCCGGGAACGTCCGCGCTCACGCCAAGCAGCTTCGCGCCGTTCGTGTTCGGGTTCCGGTCGGCGCTTAGAAGGATGTCATCCCCCTGTTCGTAATGCGGAACGATGTCGTGGAGCGTGACGCCGAGAACGGACGCGAGTTTCTTCGTTAGAAAGAGCTCTTCGTTCGTCATCTTTCCCGAAGCGATGATGGCGATTTCCCCTGGCGGCGCTTTCTTGAGTTCAGCCGCCGCCCTCGCGATGGCCGCGGGCCATTCCGCGGGTTCCGTTCCGTTGACGCCCTTCACGGCCGGCGCTTTCAGGCGGTGTTCGCTGTGCAAATAGTGAAAATTGAGCCGCCCGTAATCGCACATCCAGACCGAATTGACGTCGTTGTTCTCACGCGGGGTCTGCCGGTAAACGACATCCTGGCGGCTGCCGATGATCGTGTTGCAGCCGGTGCCGCAGCTCGTGCAGATGCTCTTGGTCTCCTTCAAAAACCAGACGCGCATCTTGAACCGGAAATCGGTCGATGTCAGCGCGCCGACCGGGCAGATATCGACCGTGTTCAACGAGTAATTGCTGTCCAGCGCCTTGTTTGGATGCGTCGAGATCGTGCTGTGGCTGCCGCGATCCACGAAGCCGAGGACGTCGTCGTGCGGAACCTCCTGCATGAAGCGGATGCAACGCGAACAGAGGATGCAACGCTCGGCGTCCAGCGTCACGCGCGGGCCGATGGCGACCTTCTTCGGCTTCTTCACCTTGTGTTCGAGAAAGCGCGAACCGCCATTGCCATATTCCACGCTGAACTCCTGCAACTGGCATTCGCCCGCCTGGTCGCAGATCGGGCAATCCAGCGGGTGATTGATGAGCAGGAATTCCATGACCCCCTTCCTGCACTCCTGCGCAAGCGGGGAATCGGTGCGGACTCCCATCCCTTCGGCGATATCCTGCGCGCAGGAAATTTGCGGACGCGGGATCCAGTTGATCACAGGGCGTCCATCGGCGCCGAGTTCCGGTTTTCTGTCCGCGCCCATCTTGGGCATTCCCATTTCGATGAGGCACATGCGGCAGTTGCCGGGCGAACTCAGCTTTGGGTGATAGCAATAGCGCGGTATGTAGAAGCCGGATTGGGCGCACGCTTCGATCAGGCGCGTTCCCTTGGGAAACTGCTTCCATTCCCCATTGATCTGGACGTTCAACATGGGAACCGGCGCCGGTGTGCTCATTGATTCATCCCGGTTAGCCCGGCGTGGACTTCGCCCTCCAGTTCCTCAGGCGTGTACTCGGGCGGCAGCGGCGGCGGCAGCGGCTTTGTGGCCCGCGCCGCGAATTCCTCCTTGAACTTGGCCACGAAACTTTGGGTCGGCCAGGCGCATGCTTCCCCGAAAGCGCAGATCGTCCGGCCCGCGATATTGTCCGCGACATTCTTCAAAACCGCCGGGTCGCGTTCGACGCCTCCGCCCAGAAGCATCCGCTCGGTTATCTTCTTCATCCAGAGCGACCCTTCACGGCACGGCGTGCATTGGCCGCAGCTCTCGTGCGCGTAAAACTCGTTGATGTTGTTCAACGTCCAAAGCATGTCCCGGGAATCGTCCATGACGATCACTCCGCCGGAACCGGCCATCGAACCGACCGCGGCGAGCGAGTCGAAATCCATGACGATCTCCTCGATGCCGATCTCCTTGTCCGCCATGGAACCGTCCGGCTGCTTTGCCTTGATCTTATATTTTTCCCCGGCGCGCAATACCTTGGCCGAGCTTCCGCCGGGAATGACCGCCTTCAGGTTGCGGCCCGGCTTCATCCCGCCGCAGAGATCGTAAATGAGTTCCCCCATCGTCACCGCCCCGACTTCGAGCTCGAAATAGCCTGGCTCGAGCACGTCGCCGCTCACGCACAGCACGCGGGTCCCGGTGTTGTTCGGCCTGCCGAGCTTCGCGTATTCCGCGCCGCCCATCCGGACGATATGCTTGATGTTACACAACGTCTCGACATTATTCACGATCGTCGGACACTGGTAAAGCCCGAGGACAGCCGGAAAGTAAGGCGGCTTGATGCGCGGATACGCCCGCTTGCCCTCGAGCGATTCGATCAAGCCCGTCTCTTCGCCGCAGATGTAGGCGCCCGCGCCGCGATGCACGTAGATCTCGAGGTCGAAGCCCGTGCCAAGGATATTCCCGCCGATGAAGTTCTTCGCGCGGCATTCTTCGATCGCCGTTTCCAAAATTTTTGCCGCAACAGGAAATTCACCGCGTATATAGATGTAGGCGATGTGGACGCCGAGCGCGAAAGCGGAGATCACCATCCCCTCGAGGAGTTGGTGCGGATCCTGGTGCAGGATGTAGCGGTCCTTGAACGTGCCCGGCTCGGATTCATCGGCATTGCAGATGAGGTACACGGGTTTCGGCTCGTCGGGCTTGATGAATCCCCACTTTACTCCGCACGGAAAACCCGCGCCGCCTCGTCCGCGAAGGCCCGACGCCTTCACTTCGTTCACGATGTCCACACGCTTCATCGTGACCGCCTTTTTCAGTTCCTCGTAGCCGCCATTGCGCAGGGAGCACTCGATATCGACGGACCACCCCTCGCGGTCGATGTTCTGGAAGACAATCCGCTTCTCTTTCGGATGAGGCGTCTTTTTAAACGGCGTGGGCATGGCTCAGGTATATTTATCGAGGATGTTCGACGCCGAGTCGGGCGAGACTTTTTCGTGAAGATCGTCGTCCACCATGCAGACCGGAGCGGTGCCGCAACTCGCCAGGCATTCCACGAACTCGATGCTGTATTTTCCGTCGCCGCTCTTTGCGAGCGTCTCGCCATGGCCGTTTCCCCCATGCGCATGCCGCTCGATCCGCGCCGCCTTGCAGAGGGAATTCATCAGTTGGTAGCCGCCCATCATCGCGCACGACAATGTCCGGCAGACCCGGATGTGATGGCGCCCCGTCCGTTCGCGGCGGAACATCGGATAAAACGTCACGAGTTCCAGCACGTTGATCGGCTGAAGTCCGAGTTTCGCCGCCGTCCACTCGACCGCTTCGTCGGAAAGATAACCCATCCCCTCCTGGATGAGATGCAGCACCGGCAACACCGCGCTCCGCTTCGACACGGGGTAATGCGTGATCGCTTCGTCTATTTTTGCCGCAAGCTCCGGCGAAAGTTCCATGTTAAAAAATCAATCTCCGAAACTGCCCTGGATTCCGCCGGGACTCACCAGTTTATCTCCGACAAAAAAAAGGTCCACCGTCTTTCCCCCCTGCTCGTAGGTATAAACCGTGGCGTTGAGCGTCTTTTGCTGGGTTTGCAGCGGAAGATCGTGGCTCTGCACCCGCGACGGCTGGCCAAGGATCGATTCCACCTCTTTCGTGCTCATATCCGGTCTTACCTCTCTCAAATTCGCGTCGCTGATGCGTTTGCCGCACCCCCATCCCGAGATGGCCGCCAGCGACAAGCCAATGCAAATTCCATTGGTGAATGCGGGCCTCATCTTTAGCGGTCGCATTCTCCCATTACGAAATCCAGGCTGCCAAGGATCGCCACAATGTCACTCATCATATGCCCCGGCAGGATCGCGGGCAGAACGCTGAGGTTGCAGAACGAAGGAGCGCGAATCTTCAACCGGTGCGGCGTTCCCCCGCCGCGGCTGTTGATGTAAAAGCCGAGTTCCCCCTTTGGATTCTCGGCCCCGAAATAAACCTCTCCCGGCGGGGCGTCAATCCCTTCGGTATGAATGATGAAATGGTGGATGAGTTCCTCCATTTTTGTCAGCACCGCCGTTTTTGGCGGCGGAAAATTTTTCGGATCCGTCACGTTGATCGGACCATCCGGCAGCTTGTCGATCGCCTGTTCGAGGATCCGAACGCTCTGCCGCATTTCCTCCAACCGCACGAGGTAACGGTCGTAACAGTCGCCCACCGATCCCACGGGAATATCGAAGTCGTAGTTCTGGTAGTCGAGGTAGGGATGCTTCTTTCGCAGGTCGTGATCGATGCCGCTGCCGCGCAGGTTGGGGCCCGTCAGCCCGTAGTCGAGCGCCTGCTCCCCGGAGATGACGCCGATATCGCGGGTGCGATCCACGAAAATGCGATTGCGCGTCAACATGTTGTCCGACTCGTCCAGCCGGGCGGGAAATTGCTTGAGAAAGTCGCGCAACTGCGGCAGGAAAGTCTCGGGAAGATCGCGCGTCTGGCCGCCGATCCGCGTGTAGGAAGTGGTGAAACGCGCGCCCGTCAGCAATTCGATCAGGTTATAGAGCTTCTCCCGTTCCGTGAACGTGTAGAGGAAAACCGTCATCGCCCCCAGATCCAGCGCGAACGCCCCGAGACCGAGCAGATGCGAGGAGATGCGCGCCATTTCGCAGCAGATCACGCGGATCGCCTTGCCGCGCGGAGGCAATTCCCAGCCCATCAGCTTTTCCACCGCCAGCGCGTAGGCCACGTTGTTCGCCAGCGGCGCGAGGTAATCGAGCCGGTCGGTGTACGGGACGAATTGGTTATACTGCATGTTCTCCGCGATCTTCTCGTCGCCCCGGTGCAGGTAGCCGATGTCCGGAGTCACCTTCGCGATGAGTTCGCCGTCGAGTTCGAGCACCAGCCGCAGCACGCCATGCGTGGCGGGGTGGGACGGCCCCATGTTCAGGATCAACTTCTCGCCGAGCAGGTCGCTCCCCACGAGGTCTTCAGCCCCCTGGGTTGCCCTGGCAACGGTATCCGGTGCGTTTAACTCATGTGTGGTAAGAGCCATCGGAAAGCAGCCTTGCGAGCGAATTTAAGATTGCCCCTGAAAGTGGCAAGCCCAATTGTGAAAAATTTCACAAGCGCCCGCGTGCTTCGGCTCTTTCCCCTCGCCCCGTTGACGAAGGAGTTTTCGACCTTTTGAAGCATGCTTGGCATTTGCTCAAAAGAGCGCGAGACTGGCGGCGTCATGAAAAAACATTTCGCCACTCTCTTCTGTGCCCTTCTCCCGGTCCTGGCATTTGCGCAAACGGATCAAACGGGCGCCACCCAGCGTCCCGATATCGACGAATTACTCACCGTCATGCGCATTCAGAAGTTATCGGAAGCCGCACTGAATCAAACGCGGGCCATGATGGCCAAGATCTTCGAGCGGGCCGGCACGTCCGCGGACGCCGAGGACAAGGCGTTTGCTTTCATCCTGGGCGAGATGAGTTGGGACAAGATGAAGGGCGAATATGCGAAAATCTATGCCGAGGTCCTTTCTCCCGAGGAAGTCAAAGGCCTGATCGACTTTTACAAGAGCCCGACCGGCCAAACCTTTCTCGACAAGCAGCCTCTCCTGATGCAGAAATCGATGGCCATGAGCCAACAGAAAATGATTGAACTCATGCCCAGGCTGCAGGAGATGATGAGAAAGCAAATGCCTTCTCCAGCTTCCCATCAGGCATCGTCACCCTGACTTGGCAAAGCAGCTCGGCGTGATGCCATTTGTTCCTTTTCTCCTTGCATCGACGTGCTAGAGTCGCTGGCCTCTGACTGTGACGATACGAATTTTCGGTCGTGATTTGCGGATGGCCGATTTGGGTGGCATGGTGAGGATCGATAAAAATCGTAGCCGGTTTTTGTCCAGAGGTATATTTCGCAAGCATCTTGGGGTTCTTTCGGCGGGGTAGCCAAGTGGTAAGGCTGCGGTCTGCAAAACCGCTATCCGCGGGTTCGATTCCCGCCCCCGCCTCCAAGCGCGCGGCATCAAACACCCGAAGGGAAACCGGCCCTCTTCCCACACACTTGATGCGCTATCTGGGGGCTTTCCAGTTTGACAGGAAGCTGGTTTACCAGCTATCCTGTTCGCATGAAAGCCACCATTGAGTTTGACGATGAATTGTATCGGCAATTGAAGGCTACGGCGGCGCTGCGCGGCAGCAAGGTCAAGGAACTGGTGGCCGAGGGTGTCCGCATGGTTCTCCGTCACGCGGATACTCCCCGGCAATTCCGGCGGCTCAAATTGCCAATCGTGAAATCACGAAAGCCGGGGACGCTGAAGTTGACCAACAAGAGGATTGCCGAACACGAAGCGGGGATCGACGCGGGGAATGAAGCTTAATTTGTTGGACAGCAACGTGTGGGTGGCGCTGACTATTGACAGGCATGAACATCATCCGGAGGCTCTCGCGTGGTTCGGCGAAGTGCCGGACGACAGGTCCGTTTGCTTCTGCCGGATGACACAAAACTCGTTTCTCCGGCTGGTTTCTTCGAGAAACATCTTTGAGGAAGATTCCATGACCAATGAACAGGCGATAAAGGTATATCGTCGATTCCGGCTGGACCCACGCGTGGGGTGGATGGATGAACCAGCCGGGTTGGAGGACATGTGGTTTGGCGCGGCATCCGTGAGATCGGCGGCTCCAAAGCGCTGGATGGATGCATACTTGCATACTTGTGCGCTTGTGCCCGCTTGACCGGCGCGCGCCTGGTCACATTCGATAGCGGGTTTCGGCGATATGAATCGGAGGGTTTAGACTTGGTGCTGCTTGCGAACGCTGAACGTTCCTGACGGATCCCAAGAAGATGCGAAAAATTAAGACATCGAAGACTTTTCTCCTGATCGCCGGCTGCATCGTGATCGCCGCCTGCTCCAAATCGCCTCCTCCCGCGCCGGAAACAACGCCAACACCCGTTCCTTCTCCAAGGCCAACTCCTGTTGCGATTGTGACGCCAACGCCGCCACTCAAGCATCTGGCGCCGGACGGAGACTATTTTGTTCTCCAGCGCATACCCATTACCACTGATTCAGGCGTTATTGGAATTCAGCCTGGCACCAAGGTCGCCCTCATTAAGATGACCGGAACAGGTATGACTGTTACGGACGGATCTGAGCAATTTGACGTGATGACTTACCAGGTGACCAATGATTTGGACCTCGCGTCCCACGTGCTTCCGGCCGACAAAGCAATACAGGCAGACCTATCGGCGATCCGAGCGCAGCAAGAAAAAAAGGCTCTTGAGAAGCAGCGTCTCGAAGACATTCCGATGCAGAGGGCGCTTATAAATTCGCAACTGGACCGGCTTCGTGAAGCGTGGAGTTTACTTCCCAACAAAAACCCCAAGGCATCTTCCGATGCGGAGGCGATTTATCAAGAGCAGCAGACCCTGAACCAGCAACTATTGGAGCTTAAAGAGCAGGAGATACTTATCAAACTCAACTCCAGATGAAAATGGACGCTTCGCGCGAGGCTTGTGATCGCGGCGTTCCTACAGTTTCGCCTTCAAACCCACCGCCTTTGCCAGCGCGCTTTGCCGCGCATCAAACGTAAGGAACTCTTTCGCGCCCAACTCGAGCGCGGTTGCCACGTGCAGAATGTCGAAGCCGCGATGCCCGCCTTTGCCGGTGTGTTGCATGGAGATTTGCAGAGCCCGGCCATGCACTGCCGGCCAATCGCACGAAACGACGACAAGCGCGCCGATGGCAATATTCGCGTCCAGTTTTTCCAGCGCCAGCAAGCCGGTGTTGCGCGGCATCGTCCCTCGAAAGAAGGAAAGTTGAATCGCGTTAACAAGCTCAAAACGGTTCAAGCTCGTGAGGTGCAACGGCTCCGTCATGGCCGCGAAGTGCGCCGTCGCTCGCGCCGAATGCGCTTGCGGCGCGTAAAGGTTGAAAAGGAAACTCGTGTCCGGGTAGGCGTTCACCATTTCCCTTTGTTGTAGTCGAGAATCGCCGCCGCTTCCTCCTCGGGCATCACATAGTCGCCGTAGATTTCCCGAAGCTGTTTCATCATATCGGGTTTTTTCGCTTTGCCCGCCTTGCCGGCCCCCGCCCGGGTGAGGTGCGCAATGACGCGCCCGCGCCGGGTGATTTCGATGGATTGGCCATCCTCCAACCAGCGGGCGAGCACCGGGAATTTCGTTCGCAAATCGCGGACAGTGGCCGTTTTCATGGTGAATCAAATATGATTCACTTGTTCGCCACGTCAAGAGCTACAACTCGAGGAAATTCCTCAGCAACCGCTTTCCCTCGAGGGTGAGGATCGATTCAGGGTGAAACTGGACGCCGTGAATGGGAAAGGAGCGGTGCCTCAAGCCCATGATCTCCTTCTCGGCTGTTTCCGCGGTGATCTCGAGAATTTCAGGAAGCGTCTCACGCCGCACGATCAATGAATGGTATCTGGTCGCCTCGAACGGGTTCGGAAGCCCCGCAAAGACCCCCGCGCCACCGTGGAGGATCGGCGAAGTCTTGCCGTGCATGAGCCTGCCGGCTCGGACCACCTCGCCGCCGAAAACATGGCCGATGCACTGGTGGCCGAGGCACACGCCGAGGATCGGCGTCTTCTCACCGAAGCGCCGGATAACGTCGTTGCTGATGCCGGCTTCCCTGGGGGTGCACGGCCCGGGTGAAATGCAGATGCGGCCGGGCTTCATCCGTTCGATCTCATCGAGGGATATCTCGTCATTGCGTTTGATCGTCATGACCGCGCCCAGTTCACCGAAGTATTGCACCAGGTTGTAGGTGAAGGAATCGTAGTTATCGATGACCAGTATCATGCCCCCGCCTCGTTGGCGCGTTCGATCGCCCGCATCATCCCCATCGCCTTGTTGACCGTCTCCTGGTACTCGCCTTCCGGAGTCGAATCGGCCACCACGCCGCCGCCTGCCTGGACGTAAGCGCGGCCTTCCTTCAATACCACCGTGCGGAGCGCGATGCAGGAATCGAGGTTGCCATCGAATCCAAAATAGCCCACCGCCCCGGAATACGTGCCGCGTTTGCTCTTCTCAAACTGGTTGATGATCTGCATCGCCCGCACCTTGGGAGAACCGGACACGGTGCCGGCGGGGAACGTCGCCCGCATAACGTCGTAGGCGTTTTTATCTTTTCGCAGCGCGCCGGCCACATTGGAAACAATGTGCATCACGTGGCTGTATCTTTCGACCGTCATGAAATCGGTGACGCGCACCGAACCGAAATCGGCGATGCGTCCCATGTCGTTGCGGGCCAGGTCAACCAGCATCAGGTGCTCGGCCCGTTCCTTGGGATCCGCCAGCAGTTCCTTCGCGTTCCGCTCGTCTTCCTCCTCGGTGGCGCCCCGGCGGCGCGTCCCGGCGATCGGGCGAATCTCGACGCGGCCCCTGGCGGTGCGAACGTGCACCTCCGGCGAACTCCCGACGAGAGAAAAGCGGCCGCCAAATTTCAGGCAGAACATGTAGGGGGATGGATTCACAAAGCGCAAGGCCCGGTAAAGCGTCAGCGCGTCTCCCGCGTAGGGAACTTCGAAGCGTTGCGACGGCACGATCTGGAATATGTCGCCCGCGTGGATGAACTCCTGGCAGTCCCGCACGATCCGCAGATATTCCGCCTTCTCCGTGTTCGACTCGGGCTGGATAGGCGGAGGTTCCCGGAAAACGTTGATGGGAGGCAGGTTCGCGGGGCGCGCGAGTTTTCGCAACAAGCCTTCGATCTCCCGGCGGGCCTCCTCGTAGGCGCGGTCCGCGTCGCCGTCCTTCACGTGCGCGTTCGCCAGCACCCGCAGCCGGCGCGTCCGGTGGTCGAACACAAGCATCGCCCCGGTCACCATGAACAGCATTTCGGGAAGGTCGAGTTCGTCCTTGGGCGGCGCGGGAATCGTCGGCTCGAAGAACCGGACAACGTCGTACGCCAGGTAACCGACCGCGCCGCCGGTAAAGGGGAGGGGGGCCGGACCGCAAGCCGGCTGGAATTGCCCCATGAGCCTTTGCAACTCCTCCAGCGGATCGCCACTCGTCTCGCGCTCGGCGCCGTCCGCTTCGGTGATGCGCACATTGCGGCCCCGGCTCTCGAAGATCATTTTCGGATCGGTCCCGACAAAGGAGTACCTGCCTCCCTGGTCGCTGGTTTCCGCCGACTCGAGGAGGAACGAATAGCCGCCCGCGTCCAGCTTCTGAAAGGCTGACACCGGCGTCTCGCAATCCGCGATCAACTCGGTGAATACCGGGATCAGGTTTCCCTTTTTGGCCATCGCGCGGAACTCCTCCCGGCTCGGCTTCAATCGTGTATCGGAGGTCATCGCTTATAAACCGTTTGAGGATCGAACGCCTTCTCCTCGGAGATCTCCAGCGGCGAACCGTCGCGGTCCAGCGCCTGAAAAAAGCAACTCTGGTATCCGGTGTGGCACGCCGCGCCCTGTTGCTCGACTTCGAACAGGAGCGTGTCCCTGTCGCAATCGACAAACCACGCGGCCACCTTCTGCTTATGTCCGCTCGTCTCGCCCTTCAGCCACAGCTGCTTTCGCGAACGGCTCCAGTAGTGCATGAACCCCGTTTCGAAAGTCTTCTCGATGGAACCGCGGTTCATCCAGGCCATCATCAAAACGCGGCCCCCGGCGCGCCCGTCGCCGGCGCGCTCCTGGACGATGGCGGGGATCAACCCGTCGGAGTTATATTTGAGGTCGAGATTCATAGGGGATAAAAAAACCCGACGATTCGGTGGAACCATCGGGCAAAAATTCGGCGCATTGCGATGCGACGACCGCGAGCGGCACGCGTAACGCGCCGGTCGCAAGCCCGTCTAGCAGAGTCGCCAATGCGAAATCATCACAGAGTCCCGATTACGCGGGATTGGCCGGCGGCGCAAGCGAAATTTCCATTTCCGTCAAGGAACGCGGTAGGTTCGAACTGTATCGCGCATCATTCTCGGTTTGGCGGACTTCGCGGGTGAATCTGCCGAATCTCTTGCGATTTTCATCGGGACGCGTAATTTTCGCCTATGACCACTGCCGTCGAAGCCATCTACGAGAACGGATGCTGCCGATCCCTTTTACGGATTTGAGCAGCCGCAAAGTTCGCCCAGCAATCGTCATCGGCTTCGGCGCTTATCCCGGCGACCTCTTTCTTGTTCCGCTCACCTCGCAACTCGCCAGCGCCGATTTCGCGCTCACCGGCTCGCAGACTGTGGATTAAACGTGCCGAGCGGCGTCAAGGCCCAGATTGCCACGGTGGAGTCATCGCTTGTTCTAAACAACTCACTCTTTTCTCACGAGCATGAAACCTTCCCGTCTCCTCAGTCCCCTTTCCACTCTCTTTACCATCGCTGCCTTATCGGGTTTCAGTTCGCTGCGAGCCGACGTGAAAATGCCCCTGCTCTTCGGTGATCACATGGTCCTGCAACAGTCGGCCAAGCTGCCTGTCTGGGGCTTGGCTAATCCCGGCGAAGCAGTCACCGTCACCTTGGGCGGCGCCACGGCCAAGGCAACCGCGGGAAGCGACGGTAAATGGCGCGTCGATCTTCCGCCGCAAGCACCTGCCACGCCGGGCGCTGTTGGGAGTGTGTTGACCATCACCGGAAAAAATACCCTCACATTTCGGGATGTCGTGGTCGGCGACGTCTGGATTTGCTCCGGCCAGTCCAACATGGATTTCGGAGTCGGCATGGCGGACCACGGCAAGGACGAGATCGCCAAGGCCAATAATCCCACCATCCGCCTTTTCTTCGTCACTCGCTCTGCCACTCTGACACCACAGGATGACATCGCCAAGGTTCCGCCCGGCTATCTCTGGGGCGCCTGGCAGGTCTGTTCCCCCACCACCCTTCGGAGCGTGAGCAACTGGAACGGCTTTTCCGCCGTCGGCTATTTCTTCGCCCGCGACATCCAGCAATTCACCCAGCGCCCCATCGGCATCATCCAGAGCACCTGGGGCGGAACTCCTGCCCAGGCCTGGACCAGTCTTCCGGCCCTGCAGGGCGATCCCACCCTCCAACACTTCGCGGACGGTCTCGCCAAAATGACTCCGCAGCAGACGGCCGCCTTTCCCGTCGTTTGGGCCGACTACGTGGCCGCGATGAGAAAATGGAGCGATACAGGAGGACCGGCCGCTGATCAAGCCACGTCGAAATCCTGGCAGGACGCTGCCGACAAGGCCAAGGCCGCCGGGCAACCTCCGCCGCCGCGACCCCAACGAACCCGCCCGCGCGATCCCGGCAACATCGGCACGCCCATCACCCTCTTCAACGGGATGATCAACCCACTTATTCCCTTCGCGATTAAAGGCGTCATCTGGTACCAGGGTGAATCGAATGAAGGCAAAGCCACGGAATACGCCACTCTCTTTCCCGCCATGATCACCGACTGGCGTGCGCACTGGGGCCAAGGCGACTTCCCTTTCCTCTTCGTCCAACTCGCAAACTACAACGATGTTCACGACCCCAACATGGGCAACTGGCCCATCGTGCGCGAAAGCCAGGCCAAAGCGCTGTCTCTGCCCAACACCGGCATGGCCACCGCCATCGACATCGGCGATCCCAACAACATCCATCCCAAAGATAAAATCGACGTTGGCGCCCGCCTCGCTCTCGTCGCCGAACACGTCGCCTACGGCCAGAACCTCGTCTACGCCGGCCCCACCTTCGACTCGATCAAGGTCGAGGGAAACAAAATCCGCGTGTCCTACACCAATATAGGCGGCGGCCTCGTCATGGGCACACCGCCATGGACGCCAGATAACATGCCAGTTCAACCGCCCACGGCGCTGGCCGGATTTGAAATCGCCGGAGCGGACAAGAACTGGGTCCCCGCGCAAGCCGTCATCGACGGCCAAACCGTTCTCGTCTCCGGCGATCAAGTCGCAGCGCCCGTCGCCGTCCGGTACGATTGGGCCCCCAGTCCTTCCGGTAATCTCTACAACAAGGAGGGCCTTCCCGCCTTCCCCTTCCGTACCGGAGACTCCCGTTGAGGTTGCTGTGCTAAAATTGATAGGCAATTAATCACTTAACACACCCCTCTCCGTGGCATCCGAATGGCGACACGGGCTTTCCGCCCTGCCAACGGCTGCGCTCCAAATCTCCACGCGTTTGGGAGCGATAGCACGGGTGTTGCATCCCCTGCGCACGCAAAGTCAATTCGCTTCGCTGGGCACGATACGCTGGACAAACTTATTGTGATGCAATACGATGTATCACATGAAGACGGCAACCATCCGCGATCTGCGCTACAATTTCCCCCGAGTCGAAGCCTGGCTCTCCAGCGGGGAGGAAATCGAATTGACCAAACGCGGACATGTGCTCGGACGGATCATCCCGCCTTCGGCCAAAGTTCCCAAACCGAAAATGCCTGATTTTGCCGCGCGCGCCAAAAGCGTTTGCGGCAACCGGAAAATCAATACCGCCGCGCTCCTCGACCGTAACAAGGGACGGTATTGAAAACTTACGCCGACACAAGTTTTCTGGCATCCCTTTACCTTTCAGACGCGCGTACCGGCAAGGCGAACGCCTGGATGAAAAGACTGGCTGCGCCGCTTCCATTCACTCCGCTCCACCGTCACGAACTCCGCAATGCGATTCGCCTGGCGGTCTGGCGGAAGGAACTCGACGGCGCTCAAAGGCGCGAAATCCTCCGTCTGATTGAATTGGATTTGAAGGAGGGGTTTCTGACGCATCAGCCGGTGGCATGGAATGAAGCCTTTCGCGAGGCGGAACGGATAGGGGAGACGCAGACTGAAGCGACAGGGCTTCGTGCGACAGACCTGCTGCATTTGGGCATCGCCTCCGTGCTGGAAGCAACCGAGTTTCTCAGCTTCGACACAACGCAGCGCGAAGCGGCGGCAGGCGCCGGACTGAAGTGCAAACCATAAGCCTCAGATCAGCTCCGATGACGCCGGATCAGCCACGGCTCGCCTTGATCTCGTCGGTGGACGTCTTGAACCCTGCACGCTTCCGTGCGCGCCTTGACTCGAAAGGTCCAAGAACTTACGAGTTACGAGCAGGACATCCACGCGCTCGATACCGATCCATTCGAGACGGTTCTCGTCCTCTCTTAAGAGAGAGGAAAATTGGGAAGTGAAGGATTGACCCATGGTGAAATGACACAGCCATCTGAACAGAAATAAAAACCAATGGGCATCGAGATGCGTACGTTCCTGATGAACATGCGATTTCTTTGCCTTCTTGCCACGCTTCTTTGCACGGGATGCGCCGCCTCGAAGGATGCATCAAGCCGCGAACCTTTTCGTTCGTCCGTCGGTCATACAGTCGAGTTGAATCGCCCGATGCTGCTCATAAAGCGTTGCGGCTATTTGTTCGACTGCGATGGCGTGATCTCGCTTCGTGATGTTCGCTATGGTTTGGCTGAACCGGGCAGATACAGCACGCCTCAAATCTTTTCGGAGTTGCGTCTGGGCCATCACATAACGATCGATGCCGTCCGAGAAGAGGATGTCGGCGACACCTACGAGATAGTGGTATATGGACGCACGAACTTCCCGGCGAGGGGCAAGGGCACCACTTTTGCCTACGATTATGCCGGCCTGCCTCCACTTCCGTGGGAGTCAAAATAGTCGAGGAACTAGGGCTCAGGCAAAACCAGCTTCATGGATTCGCTTTGGACAATCCGCGGGTGTGCCGATACTCTCGCAAGTATGGCCGAGCGTACACGAGCAACCGGTGCGATCCTCCTCATCTTGCTCGCTTTCGTTTGCAACGCGCTTTCTGGACCGCCGCCCGTCCAGGTTGAAATCGCGCCGCATCTGCCAAATTCGAAAGAGCGACGTGAAAACACCAGTTCGACATTGGAGCCCTTAGAATTCCAACTTGCGATCCACGATCCAAACGTCGATCCGAATCACGTCGATATGTTTCCAAACGCTGAGAACAGCGACAAATCCGTACCGCGAAAGCAAAATATATTCGTAAACGTCACCCGCAAGGACACAGGACAACCGGTTGAGTTTATCCTCGGTGATATGGGCACTGGAGGGGGATATATCTTCTTTCAATTGACTATCCCATTCTCCGACCAAGAACGCAGTACCCGTTTCGCAGCCGCCCTCCAAGCGCTGAAGAATACGCCTAACATAAACCAAATCACCAGTCAGAATGCCTTATCGATCCAGAAGACAATGGAAGATATGGGAGTTCATGAAAGCAAGCCGGGAGATTACAACGTCCAGGTAGATTATATTTCTCCGGCGGGTAAGTTCTCATCGAAGCCGCTCTCCTTCACGATTAGGGACAAGGGAAACTTATACGAAAAGGTTCTGCGTGGCCATTAAGGGGGTAGCCGCTGGGGCAGCCGTGAATGATTTTCAAATCCGCGTCCGTCGTCTGCCGGTTGCATGAAAGGGTCAGTTCAGGGGGAGACGCTAATGATCATCTCTTTTACCGGGACGCCGTCGCTCCAGCGGCCCATGAATCGCTGCTCGGGAGTGTTGCCCAAGGCAAAATTTCTATTCCTGCCGTAGAACGCGGCGTCGGTCAGCGCGTCGAGCAGCTTCCAGGTGCCATAATAGTTGAGCGCATTAGAGAGGACAGGGGCAAAGTGGTTGGCGCGTAGCGCGGGCTGGCCGTGGGCGTCCGAAACCAACGTGACGAAGTTTTTGTTTTCGAGCGGGATCTGCGTCGATTCGCGGAAAATCCTTTTGGCGTCGGTGCTTCCCGCGATGTTGTCGTTATCTCCCACTACGCTAATCAGCAGCGTCTCTTTAGGAATGCGGCTGAGGTCCTCGAGTGTGATGGCGATCGCCTTTACCACTCCCCACGTCTTTCCGGGTTCGACGCACATCACCGCGCGGGGCTTGGGGAGACCCGCTTCCGCCCACAGGGCGGCCATGTTGGCCGAGAGAACGCCGCCCATCGAGTGACCGGCAAGCGCGAATTTGTCGAGTTCCGGCTTTACGTGGCCCGGCTCCTTTTGCAGGCGCTGGATGGCGTCCTTGACCGCTGCGATCGCATTCGGTGTGAAGTCGCGCGGCGGCGTCCGCAAATTATCCTGGTAAACCGGATAAACAACAATGCTACCCCGTTTCACGAGGTGTTCGATCCAGGCCCCGTAAGCATGCGGATTCATCGCGCTCCAGCCGTGGCTGAAAACGATCACGGGCGCGCTCGCGGGTGTCGGCTGGGCCGGTTCAAAGAGCCAATAGGCTTGCGCGCCCGCGCCGTACTCTCTCGCCAGGACTTCCTGGTGCGAGCAGTCCGCGCCGCCCGGCCCCGACTTCGGCTGCCCGGGTGGCGTCGCCGCTTGTCCGGCGAACGTTGCGACCGAAGCCCAGAGAATCCAAAAACAAGGGTTAACTTTTAACATTGTGCGACGAGGTATCACTCTTTTGGAAATGCGGCAAGCGCCCGGAGCCTTTTTATTTCTTCCTCCAGGTACCCGGTGGGATCCGAGGCAACCGAGTCGTCACCCGTCGCCACCAAAATCCCGCCGTTCAACTTCTTCGAGGCGGCCAACCCTTTTTCAAACCAATCAGCCGCTTGCGCATACTCGTTGCGAGCCTCCGCGATCTCCGCGAGCCGGAAGCACGCGTTGGCAACGTAAACGGAGTCGCGCGGCTCGGAGCCGACGAGGTCCTCCCATATCCTGCCGGCGCGCCCATCATCCAAATCCTTCATCGTCTCTCCCAGATTGTAGCAGGTTTCCTGCTTCTCCTCCGGCTTGAGCGCGTCGAGTCCGTTTTCCGCCTTCTGCCAGTCCGCCTTCGCCGCCGCCACGTCGCCCATGCGATCATACGCGACAGAACGCATATAGACCGTTAGAGGCGTGTCGGAGGAGCCGAGTATCCTGGCGACGGAGCCGGGCATTCGCAACTCGAAGAGCCGCTTCACGACCGGCCTCAACGCGCCGTCCGTCGCGCGTCCCGCGCCGGCTCCCAAATCGCATAGAGAGGGAATAAGGCCTCCGGCCCTCAGAGCCGCGAACACTCCGGCGTAAAAGTTCAACTCCGAGCAAATCCTTGCCGGGTCTTTTTCCGCCTTCAGTTCATCCCGGGCGTTTTGTTCCACCCTGTCCAGCATCCCGCCCCGATCCGCGGCGATGGCGCTTTGGCTCACGATGTTTTCATCGTCGATGCGAAACGCGATTTCGTGGCCCAAGTCAAACGCCTTGTCGTACTTCCAAAGCGCGATCTCCACTTCCATCCAGCTTCCCGCCGCCTTGGCCGGCAGAGCGGCTTGCGGAAAGTCGTCCAACAGTGCGTTCAAGGACTCTTGCTCCGCCGTCCCGGTCGCCTCGGCGATATACCGCGCCGTATTTAGGGCCGGCACGTCTTCGAGCACCGCTCTCACGCCTCCTGTATATTCCTTCTGTTCCTCACCGTCATCGCGGAATTGAGCCAGCAAACCGAGAGACGATGCGCCCCATTTCTTCACGAATTCATGCCAGTGCGCGTTATCTATTCCAGGCCTTCTCTCGACGAGAGCTGTGATATCGGCATCGGCCCCCGGAATGACCAGCCAGCGTAGCGTCTTCCAGAGTTCGCGCGCCCGAAACTTTACTTCGGCGTCGGGTGAGTCGAGTGCTTTGGCCACCTCGCCCCGCGCTCTTGCCCCCAGGCTCAGCAGTTGGGCGGAAGCCGCATCCCGTTCCGCCAAATGATCGGCTCCCAGCAGTGCCACCCACTCCGCGGGAGTCTTCTCCGTTTCGGCCGCGCGTGCGAACGGCGCCCACGCCGCCAGGATGGCAGCCAGAATAACAATCTTTGCGGGAAAAAACGGCATGTCACCCGCCGGGTTCGGGGCCGACAACGTGAAGGAATCGTATATAAGCGTCCGTGATCACTCTCTCGAGGTCCGGATAGTTGAACTTATAGAGGTGGTCAAACGGCTCTCCTTCCGGGCTTGTGCCCGTCACCTTTATATCCGCGATCTCATCCAGGGCATCCATCTTTATGCCACTGCGCAGCGTATCGAGGGAAAGCTCCTGGTTGCCCATTGTGATCTTCAAATCGCGGCAAAGCTCATATCTGTCCGCGTTCCTCAAATTCACGATATAATCGACCGTGTCGAACCAAACCAGGGTGGCGCAACTCCCGTCGGCTGGGATTGCGTAAAGGGCGAGCTGATTCCGCTGCTGAAGGAGGTAGCGCGTTGTCGTATTCGAGAGGGGCAGCGGCAGACTGACAAGCGGCTTGCCGCCGGCCTTGTGCAAATAAATGCAGAGCGCCCTGGCTTCTTTGTCGTACGCCGCCACGAGCACCCCGTTCGACGGGCTGAAAGAGAGAGAAATGCCCTTCGGTTCCGTATGCAGATTCGAGTAAATGTTCGCGAGGCATAACGCCCCTTCCGCCCCGTAATTGAGGTGGAAGACGACCCCCTCGTGCGTGTCTATCCTGAAAAGCGGCTTGTTGCTGTGAATCGTGATCGTCGCCTCATTTGTTCCCGTCCATTCCCTTTCCTTTCGCGCGGACGGCGTGGCAGCCGTGGGAGAACTGATCGGCTCCGGTGAAGCCGCGGGCATCGAGGGGCTCGTGTCCGCCGCGGGCGAAACGTTGTCGACGGAGGGAGAAGCGGGCGGCGTGACGGTCGCCAACCAACCGAAAGCCAGCAATGCGGTGAGAGACATCGTGCCTTCGGGCATCGTGGCCCTGGCGGCCTCGAAATGCAATTCCATTCTCCCTTGTGGGCCGCGCTATGTTAAACTCGGCCTGATGTCAAAAGTCAGCGCTGACCTCAAGGATCGAGCGGCACGGGAGCGGTTCATCACCGAACTGGAGAAGAATTTCTGCGTCTCGGCGGGAGCCGGCGTCGGGAAGACGACGGCCATCGTCGAGCGGGTTGCCAGGCTGGCGGCAAAGGATCCCAAGTCGTTGCCGAGGCTCGTGGTGGTCACTTATGGAAAGCCTGCCGCGGAGGAACTCAAGGTGCGCTCCCGCGAAAGGATCCTCCAGCAACTCCGCCCTTCGGCGCATCTCCGGCAGAGCCTGCTTTCCGACCTGCGCCAGGCGTTCTTCGGAACCATCCACAGCTTTTGCCTGAAGCTGATACAGGAACAGGGGAGGTACCTCGGCCTGGCCCGGACCCTGGATTTGCTCGAGGAATCCGGCGACGAAGAACTTTGGGCTCGCTTCACGGAAAGCAGCCGGCTGGATGCCTGCCAGTTTCCGGGAGAGGCCCTCGTGCTCCGTTTTCTTTCCTTCGACGATCTGCTCTGCCTGGCGCGCCGGCTTGATCCGCTCTCGGCGGAGAGGATCAAGGCCGAATTTGTGGAAACGCCCGCGCCGCCCCTGGACTTCACGGTTTCGCTCGCGGACGCCGGCGGGCGCTCCCTGGAGAACACGGCCAAACACCAGGAGCATCTCCGCCAATGGCTGGAGGACTTCGAGGCCGGCGTGCCCTTTCTTCAATTGCCGGATTACACCACCGGGAGCGGCAGTTTCAAAGAGGCATTCCGCGAAGAGCTTGCTCCGTTCGCGGCGTGGCTGGGGGGCCTCGCCGGGCGGATCGGCGCGGAGATCGCCCTCGCTTACCGTGATTACAGGCTGGAGAAGGGGTTCATGACTTACGCGGATCAGATTCTCTGGTGCCGCAAACTGATTGAAAACGAGGCGGTGCTCAACCGCCTCCGGGAGCGGCGCTATATCGTCATCCTGGACGAGGCGCAGGACACCGACGCCGAGATGTTCTCGATCCTGACGGAAATCACGCGCCCAAGGAATTCCGGGATCGACCAATGGCCGGGGAACCCGTCGGCGGCCGGACCGGAAGCCGGGCGGTTCAGCTTTGTGGGCGATGAGCAGCAGGCCATCTATGCCTCGCGGGCAAGCCTCGAGGTCTATAGCCAGTATATCAACGCGTTCAAGGAAGGCCGCGGCGGGGAAAACCTGGAATTCTCGGTGACGATGCGCTGTCCGGCTCGCGTGATCAAAACCGTCAATACTCTTTTCTTTGCCGGCGGCCGGATGAAACAGACCTGCGTTGATTTCCGCGAACTCCTCGAGAAACCCGATTGCAAGGAGGGAGATTCCTGGCTTCTCGCCCTGAACCCCACCGGACCGGATTTGTGGAAGGTGGGCGATCTTTTCATCAACGAATGCGAGCAGGTGGCGGAATTCCTCTCCCGTTTCCAACTCGCCGGCCTTGGCGCGCGCAGTTGGAGCGAGATTGCCATCCTCTGTCCGCGCCACAAATGGCTCGCGGCCGCCCAGCAGACATTCAGGAGATTCGATCTTCCCTGCCGCCTGGTCGCGGAAAAGAAGCTCGATCTCGAACTTGCCCACCGCAGTTGGCCCGCGGCGTTGCTCTACACGCTTCTGAACCCGTGGGACCGCTTCGAGTTGATCGGCGTGCTGCGCGAGATATTCGCCATCTCCGACGTCGATCTGGCCGATGCGTATCTCCTTAACGGCAAACGCCTGACCCTGAACTTGACCGGGCATCTTTCGCCGCCGCTCGCAAACGCGCTCAGCCTGCTCGCGAGGCTGCGCTCCGGCATTCCAGGCGGGAAAGGAACGCTCAGCCGCTACGTGGACCGCGTCCTGGAGGAGACCCGCCTCGAGGCACGGCTGGAAGCGACCGGCAATCAGCCGGAGGGAATCCAAATGTTCCGGTTCGAAGCGATGCAGGCGGAATGCGACGGCGTCCCGTTGCGGGACTGGATCGAGGGGGTCTGCCGCCGGTTGCGCCAAAGCTCGAAGGCCGACGCGAGGGGAGGGGACGAGATGCAACTGCTTACCTGCATGAAGGCGAAGGGGCTCGAATGGCCGATCGTCATCCCGCTGGGGTTGGGCCGAGAGATCGAAGATTTGAACCGGCCTTACCCGCGAATCGAGCGGCAGAAGGTTCACCTTTGCTCCGCGACCATCGAACCCGAGGCGGTGGCCGAAGCCGAGTTGCGCAGCCGCGAGGAATACCAGCGTGTTCTTTATGTGACCCTCACCCGGCCCAAGTCGATTCTCATTCTGCCGGACAGCTCGGCTTTATATAAAGGGACAAATAGAGGGACAAAGGAAACCGCCTCCAATTTCCTCAGCCTCTCCAAATGGCGCGATCTGGATCACGCCTCGTTTTTACAAGCTCCCGCGGCTCGCGTGGCAGCGCAGGCCGCCACCAAAGAGCCCGAGTTTTCTCTCCACTCCGAACCGCCCTCTTCCATCCTGGAGGCTGCCGTCCGAAACTCGCGGGCCATGCCGGAAAGAATTCTTCCGCACTTGCTCGTCTCGGAACAAAAACTCCCCGATTATCTTTCGGACAGTTATCCCGCCACGGAAATCGGCGGCATCGACTACGGGCAATGGTGGCATAAAACGCTCGAACGCTTTCCCTGGGCGAAGGGCGCCGGCGCGCTCGATGAATATTCGAGGGAACTGAAGTTCCCGCCGCTGTTTCAAGAACGCGCCGAACGCGAATGGACGAACTGGATGCGCGGCGATCCCTGCCGCGAAATGGCGGCTGAGGGAAAAAACTTCCTCAGCGAAGTCCCCTTCAGTTATCCAAGATCCGGCACGGCCTGGATGGAGGGCGTCATCGACTTGGTCGTCGTCACCCGGCGCGATGAACTCTGGATTCTGGATTGGAAGACCGACCGGCTCCTCGCGGGCGAACGGGAGGGGGATTTCCGCGCCCGGATGAGAGGCCATTATGCCCCGCAACTCGCCGCTTACCGGGAGGTGCTCGAAAACGGAATGAAACGCAAAGTCAGCCGGCTTGTGCTCTATTCGACGGAACTGGCATCGTTCATCGAATGAAACAAACCGCCGAACTCGAAGTTGAAGGAAAAACGATCAAGGTATCCAACCTCGACAAGGTGATGTACCCGGAAGCCAATTTCCGAAAGGCGGACGTCATCCATTATTATATCCGGATTGCCCCCTTCCTTCTGCCTCATCTTCAGAACCGGGCGCTGACCCTCAAACGCTACCCGGACGGCGTCAACGGCGAATTCTTTTATGAAAAGCGATGCCCCTCGCACCGTCCGCCCTGGGTGAAGACCGCGGCGATCTGGAGCGGAGAAAACGAGGGCGACATCGACTACTGCCTGGCGAACGATCTGCCGACGCTGGTCTGGGCGGCGAACCTCGCCGATCTCGAACTCCACACGTCGCTGGCCTGTTCGAAGAAACCGCTGCGCCCGACGATGATCGTCTTCGATCTCGACCCCGGTCCACCCGCGGACATCGTCCAATGTTCGCGGGTCGGTCTCTGGCTGCGCGAAATCCTCGACGGCCACGGCCTGCGGGCCTACCCGAAAACTTCGGGATCCAAAGGGCTGCAAGTCTATGTCCCGCTCAATACTCCCGCCACTTTTGATGCAACCAAGGATTTCTCTAAAAAGATAGCCGAACAGCTCGCGGGAGAACATCCCGGCGAGGTGGTTTCAAACATGAAAAAGAATCTCCGGACGAACAAGGTGTTCGTCGATTGGAGCCAGAATAGCGACCATAAAACGACTATTTGCGTCTACTCGCTCCGCGCGAAACAGCAGCCGGCCGTCTCGACGCCGGTCACGTGGGATGAGGTCGAGGCCGCGCTCAAAAAGAAGGGTGCAAACAGGCTGGCCTTCCTCGCGGACGCAGTCATAAAGCGCGCCGAAAAGCTCGGCGATCTCTTTGCGCCCGTGCTCGAACAAAAGCAAAAGCTGCCGCGTTAGCCAAAGACCCATTTATGAATTTCAAAAGGCTCCTATTTATGGCACTTGCGCTCGCCGCCGTCTCCGCATCGGCGGACGTAAAGCTGCCCGCGATCGTCAGCGACAATATGGTGCTTCAGGGGCCGAAAGCGATTCTCTGGGGAACGGCCTCTCCACGCGAAGCGGTCAAGGTGAAGATCGGTTCGAAATGGGGCAGGGCGATAGCGGGCGCCGACGGAAAATGGACCGTGACCCTCCAACATCTGAAAAGTGGCGGACCGTATGAAATGACGATAACCGGCAGCAATGCCATCACCATTCATAACGTCGCGGTGGGCGAAGTCTGGCTCTGCGCGGGCGCGTCGAACATGGCTTTCCCGGTGAATGGAGCCGCGAACGCGCCCGCGGAGATCGCCGCCGCCAAATTCCCGATGATCCGAATGTTTGGTGGCGGGAAATGGGAAATCTGCGACCCAAGCACGGTGCGCATGATCTCAGCGGTGGCTTACTTTTTTGGCCGCGACCTTCATCAGAAACTCAAAGTGCCGGTTGGCTTGATCATTTGCAGCTTGAGCGCGACACCGGCGGAAGCGTGGATAGCGCCATCCGCCCTCGAGTCGAAGCCGGAACTCAAATCCTTGGAGGATCAATGGAAAGCCGAGGCGGGATCCTATCCTCAAGCGAAGGAACTGCCCGATGGCCAACTCTACGCCCCACAGAAGCAGGAGAGCCCGCAGGTAAATCCCGCCAGCCCGCTCGCATCCCCGACGCCGCGCCGCCGAAGGGCGCCGGACGATACCGCCGAGCCTTCCGGCGCTTACAATGCGATGATCGCGCCGCTCATTCCGTACTCAATCAAGGGAGTGGTATGGTATCAGGGCGAGGCCAACACGACCGATCCGCGGCTTTACCGCACGTTGTTTCCCACGCTTATCGACAGTTGGCGGAGCGCCTGGGGCGAAGGCGACTTTCCGTTTCTGTTCGTCCAACTCGCCAATTTCCTGCCGCGTTCGCAGGAGCCGTCGGACAGTCTTTGGGCCGAACTGCGCGAGGCGCAAGCCCAAGCCTTGAAATTGCCGGCCACCGGCATGGCCGTCGCCATCGACATCGGGGACGAGCACAGCCTTCTTCCAAAAAACAAGGAAGAGGTTGGCGCCAGGCTTGCCCTGGCCGCCGAGGAAGTGGCTTACGGAATGGACATCACCGGCCAGGGCCCCCTCTTTACTGCGATGAAGATAGCGGGCGGGAAAGCGCGCGTCAGCTTCGCGCAGACCGGCGGGGGATTGACCGTCAAGGGCGGCGGACCTTTGAAGGGTTTCGCCATGGCGGGAGCGGACAAACGCTACTTTCCGGCGAATGCGAAAATCGAGCGGAACAAGGTCATCGTCTGGAGCGATAAAGTGCCCAAGCCTGTCGCCGTCCGTTACGCATGGGCGAATACGCCGGATTGCAATCTCTATAACAAGGAAGGTCTCCCCGCCGCCCCCTTTCGAACAGACGACTGGGCGCAAACACTTCCATCGAATTCATCCGAGAGCACCGCCCCGGCCGCTATTGCAACACGTCCTCCACATTGAGCTTGAACAGGAGTCCGATGGACGTTGGATTGCGGAGATCCCCGCGATTCCGGGCGTCATGGCGTATGGGAGCACAAGAGAAGACGCCGTTGCTCTCGCGTTGGCGTGTTCTGGCTGACCGGCTTGAGCATGGCGAGATACGGCGTTTCACGTTGACTTCTCTTCCAGCGCCCGCGCGACGACGGCTTTGACGGCGTCCACTTTCGGCGGCAGTTCGATGGGCTTGTTGGCGTAAACGCTGTGGAAGCCGAGTTGCTCCTCATGATAGCGGATTTTGGATTCGACGAACTTCAAGCCGTGCGCGGTGGAGATGACGACGACTCGCTCGGTCTTCTTGATCCGCCCGGCATCGACCAGTTTGATCAACGCGGCGAGGGCCACGCCGGTGTGGGGGCAGGCGAACATCCCTGTCTTGTCGGCGAGCGCGGCGGCGTTCGAGAGTTCCTCCTCCGAGGCTTGTTCCACGATGCCGTCGAACTGCTTCAATATCCGGATCGCCTTTTCAACGCTGACCGGATTGCCGATCTGGATGGCGCTGGCGAGCGTTTTCCCGGCCTGGATCGGTTCGAAGGAGGCAAACCCTTTCTTATACGAACGGTAGAGCGGGTTGGCTTGCTCGGCTTGCGCGACGACGATCCTTGGGAGCCGGTGGATCAGGCCAAGGTCGCGCATCATCAGGAGGCCTTTGCCGAGGGCGGAGACGTTGCCGAGATTCCCGCCGGGAATGATGATGACATCGGGAACTTCCCATTCGAGTTGCTGCACGATTTCGATGCCGACGGTTTTCTGTCCCTCGACGCGCAGGGAATTCATCGAGTTGGCGAGGTAGATGGTCTCATCCTCGGCGATCTCCCGGACGACCTGCATGCAGCCGTCGAAATCCGTGTCCAGCGAGAGCACGAGCGCGCCGTTGGCGATCGGCTGCACCAGTTGGGCAATGGAGATTCTGTTTTTCGGCAGCAGCACGATGGATTGAATGCCGGCCGCGGCGCAATAGACCGCCAGGGCCGCGGACGTGTCGCCGGTGGAGGCGCACGCCACGGCCTTGATGGGCGTGCCTTCGGAGATCATCTGCTTGACCTGCGAGACGAGCACCGTCATGCCGAGATCCTTGAAAGAGCCGCTGTGCGTGTTGCCGCAGAGCTTTATCCACAGGTCGTCCAGCCCGAGCATTTTCCCGAATCTCTCGGCCCAGAACAGGTTCGTGCCCCCTTCGTAAAGCGAGACGATGTTCTCGTTGTCGATGTTCGGCAGGATCCACTCCTTCTTCCCCCAGACGCCGGAGCCATAGGGCCACTGCGAGCTTTTGTGCCGGTCCTCGAAGAGCTTCATCCAGCCCTGCGCGTCCCGCCGGGCCAGCGGCTCGAGAGCGTGCGCAACCTCCAGCAAGGAGCCGCACTTCTTGCACTGGTAGATGATCGAATTGAGCGGATAAACCATCCCGCACTGCGGGTTGATGCATTGGAAAACGGCTTGGTATGGGATCTCTTCCACTTTTTTCTGATTCATAGAGCCGCGATGACTAATGCAGATCGCTCAGGCTGTCGAAATACTTTGCAAAGGCATCCCGGACCCCCTGCTGATCCATGAGCTCGCGCTGAAAATAATCGTAGGTCAATTTCGTTTTCGCTTGCGATACGTCCTGCTGGCTCGCGGAACGGATCGATAAGAGAAGGTCTTTCTTTGCATTAAGCAAATCATATCGGCTCCGGCGAGTCCCGCCGGTCAATTCCATGTAATTCTCGACCGGCGTCTGAATCGCCGCTGCCTTGTAAGAACCAGGCCTCAGCCGGCCCCCGGCGAGTTCCCTGCAAAAGGTTTCCAGGTCCCTTGTCACCAGCTCGATGTTGTCCATCCTCGCTCCCTCGTCATAGAACTCCGGCCAGTAAACGGGCTGCCATTTCTTGATCGTGTCCAGACGGTATGCAAAGCGCCTTATCTTCCTCTCGGGCGCCTCGGCCCTATTCCCGGCGGGTGTTATCCGTTCCACGATATAAGTCGCGACGCCGATCACCTTTCCCGTCTTTTTATGAATGACGGGGCTCCCGCTGTTGCCCGCGACGAATGGCGCGCTCACTTCGACGAGATTCGGGCCGATGCCCACCACCGTCCCTTCAATGGCGTTGATGACGCGAGCGCCTTCCGCGTTTCCCAGCACGACCACTTCATCGTCAATCGCGACGTTTTGCTCGACGGACTGCATCACCTCGATCTCTTTGCCTCCCGAGGTGACGAGGAATGAAAAAATATCGTGGTCCACGGCCGCGTACGCGTCGCCCACCTGGATCGGCGAGCCGTCCAGCAGCGTGAACTTCGGGTTTTTATTTTCGTTCATGACGTGGATGTTTGTCACCAGGCATTTGTGCTTCTCCAGATTGCAGATGAAACCGCTGCCGGCCTTGTTCTCTCCCTCGATGAAAACGAGGCTGTCCGTAAGATTGCGAATGATCTCCGCCGACCGGTCTTCGGCGGGAGAAGGGGATGCTCCCGCCGAAGCGGATTGCGAGGGAACGGATGGCTGGGCTCCCGCCGCCGCCGGACTCGATGCCGCCGCGGCCGACGGGCTGGGCCCGCCGGCGACGGCATCGCCTCCCTTCGCCAGCCCGACGCCAAATGCCAGGGTGGGTTGTCCATTGCGCTGGAACGAACCTTTCAGGTCCTGGATGTTCTGCCGCAGATCGGCCCGCACCGCTTCCGAGTAGCGAAGCTGCGCGACGATCACTTCGCCGTTCGCCTCCCATCGCGACACCTCGACGATGATGGGCGGCCCCACTTCCGAATAACAATACAATCTGGCCGAAGAGGCGCGGACATCCCCTTCGACTTGAGAGGAGGCGGTCGATTCCGAGATGCGGTAGCCTTCCTGGGTGAGCGCCTCCTTGAGCGCCTCCGTCTCGTCCGCGCCGGGAGGGGGCTGGCCTTCACCCGCCGCCGTCGTCTGCGGAGCGGGCAACTTCGAGACGCTAACCCACGCTTCGTTCAGCCACTTCGGTCCCGGTATGAAGGAGGGATCGTCCGGCCTGGCATAAAACAGCACAACGGGTTCTTTTCCCGCTGTTGCCGCGGCTGGAACGGCGGCCGGTTCCTGCAAAACCATCCAGCCGTGCGGAAGGGTGAACTTGACGCCGAGGTCAAACGCGATCACCCGCCCCGGAGTCTCTTCTTGCGCCGGCAAGCGGGAAGCGGCATACAGGATCAGCGCAAAAATTAGAAGCCCTCGGTTCATAAAGAAGGTCCAAATCCGGACCCTTGGTGCAGGAACAACCCCCTTCTCCCTTTCGTTGCTTATTTTCCGAGAGCCAGCCGATCCGCGAGGCGCTGGGGGAGGCCCGCGTCGACAATCTTGTCCTGGGCGGTATTTATATCGTATTTAATGCGGCGCAGCGTCACAAAATTTTTGTCGGCGTGGTAAATGGCGTACGAGGCGTGCCAATCGCCGTCCCTTGGCTGGCCGACACTGCCCGCGTTGATGAAATACTTCTTTGAGGGCTCGATCCGTAAATTATCGAACGGCACGCTGGTTACGACGCCGTCGCGCACATAGGCGCGGGGGGAATGGGTGTGGCCGTAAAAGCAGATGTTCGTGTGCTGGTAGGTGAAGCTGGCCATGGCATCGAGCTGGTTGAAGACGTAACCCCAGCGTTGGGGTGTGTCCAGGGTGGCGTGAACGATCGTGAAATCGCGAACCTGGCGCACCATGCGCAACTCTCGCAGCCATTTCTTATCCTCTCCAGTCAGGTTTTCCCGCGTCCAGTTGATCGCTTCTTCCGCGAGGGGATTGAACCCTGCCAGGTCTTGTTCCATGGAAGCCTGCTCGTCATGGTTGCCTTTTACGACCGGGCATTCCATGGCGCGGACCAGCTCGACACATTCGTGGGGATTGGCATTGTAGCCGACGATGTCACCCAGGCATGCGTAGTGTGTGCAGCCCCTTTCCTGCGCGTCCGCGAACACCGCTTCGAGCGCTTCGAGGTTCCCGTGGATATCTCCGAAAATGGCAAATCGCATCGCGTCTGGTTATGGTTTTTGACCCGGGCGTATGGGAGGAATATAGACTCTTTGCGCCTCGGGCACGTTCAATTTCGCCTGGAGATAGCCCAGGCGTTCCAGGAGCGTGGGCAGCCATTCCTGCTTGCCCATCCGGTAGAGGGCCAGCAGCCGCTCATACGCTTCCCGTTCATGTCCCGGACAATGCGAAAGTTCGTATGCCGTGAATCGTTTGTCGTACGCGGGCGCGCCGGGAATCGCCGCCGCCTGCCCGAACCGTGTCGCGGCCGCGAAATGATCGCCAAATTTGTCCCGCTCGACGATCCCGAGCCGTTCATAAAGGAGGTAACGGTCCGGGTTGTTTTCGATTCCGCGAACCAGGAAATCCTTGCCGAGCTCGAAGTATTCGCGCTGGGCCCTCAGGCGCAATGCCTTCCGCGGCTGCCTGCGATCATTGAACGCCGCGACGCTGGCATTGTAAGCCATGTGCCATGCGGCCATGTCCCAAAACATCAAGACTCGAGGTTGAAGAGTCGTCACATTGTTAAAAAGAAGCGCCATCCTGGCCCACTGCGTTCCTTCCCAGGCCGTATGAGCCTCGATCCAGAGGAAGTCGGCCACCAGCGACCGGAAGCCGCTCAACGCCGCCAGGAAGCCAAGCTGCCCCACCTGGTCGCGCAATCCCAAGCTCAACTTCGCGCCGTGAAAAAACGCCGCTCGGTCCTCCTGCTCCAAGCTGTGTTCGAAAGGAAGCTTGGCCATTCCGAATAAAAGCCCTATGGCGGCAGCCGCCACCAGAGATTTCGTCATCACAGCTCCTTGAAAGCAAAAATCAGATACGCCATCAGCGAATAAACGCAAAAATAGCTTACTCCAAGTCCCGCCGTTTTCAAAAAGATCGTGCTCGAAATCGCGTTTCCGGCAACCACGTCGTCGGTGAGACTCAGCAACCGAAGATCTGGAAACAGCAGCGCGACAAAGGCGAGAAAGATCTTCGACAGCGCCGTTGTGTGAGGCGACGAAAGCAAGGATTCGCGCGCGATCCCCTGCACGTGCCCGATGAAATAGACGACGAAAGAGACGATCACGGTGAAGATCGAGGAGGTCGCGAAGGTGGAAACCAGCAATGTGAAGGAGGCCAGGAGCGCCGATTTAATGTAAATCACCACGATGCACGGAATGAGGCTCACCGTGAAGCTGCTGGCCTTGACTCCCCGGATGACTGCCTGGACCTGCTCGGGAGGCACCCCTTGCACAGCGTCCGCCAGCACCTGCTGCTGCTTGATGTAGAGCGCCACCACAAACAGGGCCGACATCAGCAGGATGGATATCAGAAGAAGCACCAGAATGCCGAGCAACTTGCCCATGAGGTATTCCAGTCTCGGGACCGGCTTGGCCAGGATGGTGTAGAGCGTGCGGTCTTCGATCTCCTTAGGCAGGAGCATGGAGGTCGCCAGGACGGAGAGCAGCCAGGTGAAAATCGACATCGAACCCAGCGACATATCCTTGAGCACCTGGAACTGCTCCTGGAATTTGAAGTCGAGCATGAAAGCCGAACTGCCGATGATAAGGAGCGCGAAGAGCAGCAGGAAGTAGAATACCTTCAGCCGCACCAGCTCCAGCAGCGTGTTGCTCGCGATCGCCCAGATGCGGGCCGGTGAAAAAAGCTTGTGCGGGGTTCGGGGGGGGAGTGTGCTTGCCGGGGGGGTGTCCATCATGCGTGTTTGGTCATTCTTTCCTTCTCTCGTGCGGGCGTTCGTTCGTCTCTTTCCCGCTCGCGGTCACTTCCAGGAAAAGCTGCTCCAGCGTGGTATGCGGCTTTCTCGCTTCAACCAGCCGCGCTCCCGATCCTTCCACGAGCGCCTTGATCTCGCCAATCAGCGGGGGCGGAGCGTTTTCAAGGATCAACTCCGTCTGGTTTTCAATGGCAACGAGATCATCGAGTCTTCCTTCCCGGACAAGAACGCCGCGGGAAAGAATGCCGATGCGGTCGCAAATTTCCTGCACCTGCCCGAGCAGGTGCGAGCAGAGGAGCACCGTAATCCCGCGCGACTTGAAGTCCAGGATCAAATCGCGGATTTCGCGCGAACCGGCCGGATCGACTCCCGCCGTCGGTTCATCGAGGACGAGCAGCCGCGGATCCTGTATCAGCGCCTGGGCGAGGCCGATCCGCTGCAGCATCCCTTTGGAATAACCGCCCAGCCGCCGGTCGCGCGCATCCTCCAGGCCGACGAGCTTGAGCAGTTCGGCGATCTTCGCCCGCAGTTTCGACCCGCTCAAGCCGCAGATCTTGCCGTAAAAACGGAGGGTTTCTTCCCCCGTCAAGTATTTGTAAAAATAGGGATTCTCCGGCAGGAAACCGACGTCTTCACGGCTTTCCACATCGCTGCTGTCCCGTCCGAAGATCTGCGTCTGGCCGGCGGAGGGCGTCACGAGGCCGAGCACGATCTTCATCGCCGTGCTCTTTCCGGAGCCATTCGGGCCCAGGAGTCCGTACACCTGCCCGGGGAGGACGTCCAACGAAAGATCCTTCACCGCCACGACCCGCTCCCTCCGAAACGGGATCGGGAAAACCTTCGTCAGATGGCGAATGGAGATCGCCGGTCCGGACGCTTCGCCTTCAAGTATTTTGTCGTTCATCTCGTTCTTTTTGGCATCCAGCTAGCTGCCTGCGTTCAAAATATTATTTGAAATCCCCTGGCCTCGCCGGAAGGAGTTATTTCGTGCTTTTCGCAGTTTGCGATAAACGACCCGAGCTCGCCCTTCTCAATCCCATCGATAAAGGAGAGAACTTCGTCCTGTTCGCCGTGCACTTCCAGTTCGACCCGGCCATCCGGCAGGTTCCGCACCCAGCCGGCCACTTCGTATCCCCTGGCGATCAGCTTCACCGTATAGCGGAAACCGACTCCCTGAACGAGCCCCTCATAGAAGACCTTGTGTGCGATGCGGGACATTCCTGCGCCTTGGAAGTCTCTCAGACCTCCACCTTTCTCAGATATTCGGCCGCGGATTCCGGCAGAACCGAATTCAAGTGGCACCCGGTCGCTATCTCGAATCCATTCGGATAAAAGAGCCGCGGGACGATTTCGATGTGCCAGCGGAAATCCTCGCTCAACGTGTTCCAGTGGTCGTGCCGCCGCGTCCGGGTGGGCGCCGTGAACAGGATCAGGTTATAAGCGGGGCGGTCGAGGCTTTTCATCAGCCTTTGCAGCGCCGTCTTCAGCACGTCGGCCAGTTGCGCTATCTCCTGGTCGGTGATCCCGTGGAAATCCGCGCATTGCCGCTTGGGATAGATTGCCTGCTCGAAGGGCGCGCGGGAAGCATAAGGGCAGAACGCGGCAAAACCGTTGTTCTCATAAACGAGCCGAAGCGCCACCCGCACCTCCTCGCGCAGGATATCCTCGAAGATGGATCGCTTTTTCCGGCTGTAGAACTCGCGGGTCACGATCAATTTCCGCCGAAGCGAAAGAGGCACCACCGCCATCGCGATCAATTGGCTGATCGCGTGCTTCAATGTCGCCCCGGCCTGTTCGCCCGTGTTCTTGATGATGAAGAAGCAACGCATCCGTTCGTCCCGCGTCAAATCGAGCATGCGCGCCTTCCACGCGGTGATGACTTCGCCGATCGCGGGCAGCGGGAGCTCTTCCAACGGCGCGTTTCCAGGCGTTTCAATGATGACCTCGTGCGCGCCCACTCCGTCCATCCGGTCATAAAATCCATGCGCGCCCATCGACGCCTCTCCCTCGACCCGGAGCACCGGCGTCCGGCTCGGAACCACGCGCGCCTGCCACGGGTCGCCCGCCGCCGGGTGTGCCGTGTAAATCGACTGCGGAGCGAACCTCTCGTTTCCCGCGGCGAAGGGGCTGGGCGCGGCCGGGTCGTCGACGCCCTCGGAGAACTCCGGCTTCACCACGCGCGATTTGGAAAAGACCGTCCAAGTCTGCCGCAAGGGATCGAGCCGCATCTCTGTGTCAGTCATTGGAGGGAACAGGCGCTTTCACCGGGTTAAAAGAATCAACTTTACAGGTTTCTGCAAGCAGCGTTTGAAAGCCTCCCCAAGTTTTTGAACTGGCGCCGGGGGAAGGCTTTTGCGCCCGCCCATGCTCTCCACCCCCGCAATCCGCCCACACGGCGAACCTCCTGCGAACTCACGGAGTCAATCTGAAAACACTCGATGTGTTCTTGCAGGAAAGCGCTTGCCCCCTTAAACTGTGGCGCATGAGCATGGCTGAGATTATCGAGGAACTGCCGAAGCTGACCCTTCCTCAGCGGCGCGAGTTGTGCCGGAAAATCATCGAACTCGAAGCGGAGCACGCGGATATCGCGCTCTGCGATGAGGCCGCTCGACAAGGGTTTGCCATGCTCGACCAAATGGAAGTCCAAGACGCCCGCCGCCGCGCCCTTGTAAATCCCCAGGCTCGGGAGGAACTTGCTCACGCGCGCTCCGCTTGCCCCTAGTCGGCGGCTCGGGGCAGGGAATTTCAAGCAGCCCGGTCACTCCCACTCTCCGCGCACCCGCTGTTGCCATGCCAGCGGGTCTTCGGCCAGCCGCAGAACACCGGAGAATTCCGCAAGATCACTTTGCGGAGGCCTGGCAGTCCGTTCCCGTTGCAACTGCGCGGTGAGAAACTCAATCAGCGCCTCCTTTTGCAGAACGGGCAGCTTTTCGGCAGCGGCTTCGATCTCGGTGAGTGTGCTCATGGGCGGAAAGTAAACCCCGGACCGAGGCTCCAGCAAGTGGGGAAATCGCAGGGGGCAAACACTTTCTCCGAACGGGGGCGAAAGGGCGGAACATTGAACATACGGGGAAATGGAGGATTCACCCCAAGTTTTTTCTTGAATTTCAGCCCCCGCCAAGGTGCGAAGCTCTTTTCAACGCACTCTCAAGGCTTGATGGCAAGCCCGGCGGCTTTGGCGAGTTTCCGCTGGCGGTTGTCGAATGAGAGGAACATATGCGCGCCACATTCGAGCGCGACGGCGACGTGGAGCAGATCGATGGTGCGCTGGCCTTCGGTGGCGGCGTGTTTCTCGCTCAGTTGATCCGCGCGCCGAAAGGCGTCCCCCCAATGAACCTGCGCATGCACGAGCAACCCGTCACGCAAGTCCTCTTCGATCCGCCGGAATGCGGTTGCGCATTCCGCCTTCGTCATATCCCCAGCCGCGGTTGCGTTTCGCAGGGCATTGCGCACCTCGACTCGATGCAAGGGTGTGAATGCGAGGGTGAAGGCATTTTTGCCCAGGAAGGCGTTTGCGGCATGGTGGAACGAATCCGCGCGGTGTAACGAAACGAGGAAGGAGGAATCCGCGTAGGCGTCCGCTTCCATCAGTCCCTCAACCTCGACCAAAACGCTTCGGTTTCCTCGGCGGAGAGTTGCCGGCCCAGCGGTTTTCGCGTCGAGGCGCGCGATTTCCAATCGGCTTTGCGCGGTTTGGGCGTGGAAGCCGGAGCAAGTGTTGCGAACACAGCGCCATTACGGGTAATGGCTACCTTCTCGCCGTCTTCGATCCATTTCGCCACATCGGCGAAGTGGTTTCGCAGGTCTCGCACGGTCGCGGTTTTCATCGTGATACAAAAGTGTCTCACCCGCCCTTCCATGTCAACCGGCTTTATCCAAAGGTTCCGCTCTTCGCTTGGCCTCGCAGCCCGCCAAAACCCCACTCTCTCTCCGTGAATTACCGCGATTCAGTGTGCGGCAAATTGCCGGACCAGGGCGTCTGACCACTGGGCCGTGGAAGCGTCGATGAGCAGAACTTCGTTGGGCGCGGGGGAGAGCAAATGGATGGCGCGAGGTTCCTTCACGCTGAATGACCCGGCCCCTTCCACCGCTTTGGAAGAATCGATCTTATAACGCTTCTCCAAACATTGCTTGAGAGCCGCCGCGAATCGGGAGGCGCTTTCCGGAGTCGCCCAGAGCGATTTCCAGACCAGCGCGCCACCCCCGTCATACACCAGGTAGCGGTCGCCCCGCCAGCCGGCTGCCGCGCTCTGGCCGGTGGCGGCATCCAGCCAATCGGTGATAAGCACCCGCATTCCCATCTCCCCCAGGACGTTGTCGCAGAGCGGGACCTGCCCGAGGACGGCCGTCTCCTTCCATGCGACCCGGATCGGCTCTTCCCTCGGCTGGGCCATGTACTTTTCCGGATGCAGGATCTGCGTGGTCGAAGAGGGGGGATGGGCGAACGCCGCCGAAATCGCCGGGTATCCTCCCTGCGCCGCCAGGGCCTCGCAAAATTCCTGGCCGCGCAGGTAGGGAAACATAAGCATCTCGCGCAGGAAGCGCGGCGCGGATTGCAGTTGGTTCATGTTCTGCGACATCACGCCCGAGAAACTGTCCCGCAGGCCATGCCAGGAGAAATTGCTCAGCATGTACTCGGACATGACCATCGTCGCGTCGCCTTCCACCAGCGCGCTGGCGGCGATCGCCTCGTCGTCATCGTCTTTCGTCTCGAGCGGCAGGTTCATCAATCCGAAATGCTGGTCCTGCAACGCGTGCGTGAGTTCGTGCGCCAGCACCACCCGGTTCTGCGAGTTCTCCAGGGACGCATGCTCGAACATGAAAAGCTTGTGCTGATGCTGATCGTAAAACGCCGCGACCTGCTCGCCCAGCAGGTCCAGGTATTTTTCCCGCAGCGGATACCCGGGGTCCATCAACCCGAGCGCGGCGAACCCGATGGCGGCGTTCCGGACGTCTGCGTCGGAAAACAAGGCGTTCATCTTCCGGCGCAACGTTTCCTTTATTCCCTGCTTTGTCACCACATCGTACACAACGGGCCGCAGAAACGCAAGGCCCCGGATGCCCACCACCGCTTTCTCGACTGCCGCGCGCTGGCCGGCGTCGGCCGCGCTGGCCTTCTTCCTCTCCTCTTCCGCGAGCGCCGCGCGCAGACGCACGTTCTCGGCTTCGAGAAAGACCACGCGCCGCCCGGCGAACTGAAGATCATCGATCCGCCGCTCCTGGACCACATCCCACCCGATCGCCCCGAAGGCGATCAGCGCCAAGGCGGCCATGGGCAGGAAGCGGAAGCGCTGCTTCCCGGAAGCCAAGGTTACCGGTTCCCCCTCGACTGTTTTTCGTCGGGCGTCGCGCCGTTTTGGCTGACCTTGTTTCCGTCCGCGTCGTATGCGTCGATCTTTAGAAGACGTCCGCTCCCGTCGTAACGATAGACGAACCGCCCCAGCATCCTGTCGTCCGGCGTGTATTCGGTCTCCTCGCTTACCTGGCCCGACCCGTTGCGTTTATAGACGGCCTTGTAAAGCTCACGGCCCTTGGCGTCATAGACGATGCCTTGCAGCGGCTGGTTCTGCTCGTCCAACGTATAGGTCACCTTGCGCAGCAGCTTGTTGTTGCCTGTGTACGTCGACGCTTCGGAGGTATGGTTCTCCGAATCGATCTGGGTGACGGTTCGCGTCCCGTCGTCGTGTAGCGCCGTCGTCACCCGCACGTCGCTCCCTGTCGAATCCTGGCCCCACGCGGCTTGCCAGCAAGTCCACCCGAGCAGGGCGGACAAAACAGAAAAAAGTCTTCTCATTGACGGAGGACACTAAAGCCATTCTTCCCGTTTCGCCCGTGAAAAATGAGCTTGGGGTTATGCGACCCCGCTCTGTCGTTTAAGGAGCAGCGTTTTGACCGCATGGGTCACCTGGTTCGTTGAGATTTCATTCAGCGGCGCCGCAAGATATTGCGGTTTGAACTCGGTGAGCGGTTCCATCCGTCCCGGCGTCAGAATGATCGCCCTGTCGTGCCGCGGCCGCCAGTGGAATGGGTTGGTCGGACCGAAAAGCGCGATCTGTGGCGTGCCGGACGCGCCCGCGAGGTGCATCGCCGCCGAATCGACGCTTAGAAAAAGCCATGCGTTCTTTGCCAGGGCGGCCAGAGTCATGAGATCGAGCGTCCCGCTCAAGTCGTGGCACGGAGTCTGGAGCGCCGCCTTGATTTTTTCGATGTGATCCCGCTCCACCGAATCGGGTCCGCCGGTCAGGACGCATGGAAAGCCCGCTTCCCTGTTGCAGAAGTCGATGACCCGCGCCCACCGTTTGGCGACCCAATACTTTTCAGACCGCGCCGAGCCGGGATGGATGATGATATACGGCGCGGTTATCCCTTTGGCCTCAAGCAGTTGCTGCGCCTTCTTGAATGCCCAATCCGGCAAGCGCAGGGGGATCCTCTCCCCACCCCGCGCCTCGATGTTCAGCGCGCGCAGCAAATCCAGGTAATGGTCGGCCGTATGCCGTTCGCGAACGGGGGAATCCACAAAACAATTGTAAAGGATCGACCGCATGGCCGATTTCTGTGTCGCTTGAAACGCCGCCCTCTTAGGGGCTTTCGACAATACGGAAAACAGCGCCGACCTGTCGTTGCCCGTGAAATCCAGGCAGACGTCGAACTGCGAAAAAGCCATCCGCCACCAGAGCGGCGCATTTCCCTCTTTCCGATTGCAAACCAGGGTGTCGTTCACGAAGTCCAGCGCCGGCAGCAACTCCCGGCAGCCGTCCTCGATGGCGAGGGTTATCCGAGCCTCGGGAAGGCTCTCTCTCAAGGCGAGCAGGGCGGGGGCGGTGAGGATCAGGTCGCCGATGCGCTTGAGCTGAAGAACGAGGATTTTCATTTCGCACCCAAAATTAAGTAATATGCGCTATCAATTGGGAAGGATGAATATCGGACTCGTTCGCCGCGGCTATTCCGACACGGGCGGCGCGGAAAGCTATCTCAAGCGCTTCGCGGAGGCCCTTGCGGGTGAGGGAGAGTCGTGTTTGCTGTTCACGGGGCGGCACTGGAAGGGAGGCTGGCCCTTCGGCGAAGTGCGCGTCGTTCCCGGCGAATCACCCCGGGCGTTCGCCGATTCCTTCGCCGCGCTCAATCCACGTTCGCTCTGCGACTGCGTCTTCAGTCTCGAACGCGTCTGGAGCTGCGATTGCTACCGCGCGGGCGACGGCGTCCACCGCGTCTGGCTCGAACGCCGCAGCCGTTATGAACCCGCATGGAAACCGTGGTTCCGAAGTCTCCGGCCCAGGCACCGCGCGCTGCTCGAGCTCGAGTCGAGCTTGTTCAAGGCTGAAGGCGCGCCGGTCATCATCGCCAATTCAAACATGGTGAAGGAGGAGATCGTGCGGCACTTCGGCTGCCAGCCCGCGCGGATTCACGTGATCCACAACGGCGTCTCCCCCGCCACGCCCCCGCCCGGGCTGCGCGCCGCCGCGAGACAACGCCTCGGCCTCCCGGAGGAAGCTTTTGTCACCCTCTTCGCCGGCTCCGGATGGGAGCGCAAAGGGCTGCGTTTTGCCGTCGCGGGAGTGCTCTCTTCGGCTTCGAATCCGATTCTATTGGTCGCCGGGCGAGGGGATGCCACGCGCTTCCGGGCCTCGGACCGCGTCCGGTTTCTAGGCCCCGTCCAGGATATGGAAAGCGTGCTGGCCGCCGCCGACCTCTTCCTCCTGCCAACCCTCTACGACCCGTTCTCCAACGCGTGCCTTGAGGCGCTCGCAGCCGGACTTCCCGTCATTACGACCACCGCCAACGGGTTCGCGGAGATCATCGAAGCCGGCGTCGAGGGCGAGATTCTTCCCGAACCGTCCGACGCCGGCGCGGTGGCCCGCGCCATCGATTGCTGGAGCGACCCCGAAAAGCGCCGGGCGATCAAACCCCGCCTCGCGGAAATCGCCGGCCGTTTCACCATCGAAGCGAACCTGAAGGCAACGCTTGCCGTCCTTCGGTATTAAAAGCCTGCCTCTGAGGCTGACCCAGAGTTTTCTCTCCACCGTCAAAGGACATCGATGAATTCCTCAGGCGAAACGCCCGCTAGTTTCAACGCGCTTCGCAGAGTTCCCAACGCCACTTCGCGGTGCATCGGGATGACACAACCACGTTCACCTTGAGCGGTGACTTTTTTCAAAACGATGTGGCTGCCGCGCTGGCGATCGACGAAAAATCCGAGCCGTTGCAGAGCTTTCACCGCCTCCGCGCCTGAAACGACAGGAAGTTTAGGCACCGGCCAACTCGAAGGTGCGGACGGCAGCTGGTTTCTTGAGGACGTGAGGAAACGATTCGATGTAAAGCTCGGTGGCTTCCCGCAAGTTGGCGAGAGCTTCCTCCTCTGTGCGGCCTTGGCTGGCGGTGCCGATTTCGGGGCATTCGGCCACGAGCCAATCGGTTTCCGAGTCAGGATATATGATCGCCGTCAGTGTCATACGTGAAATGGTAGCAGTTTGTGAGGTGGAAGGCAATGCCGGAGCCATCCCGAGCCCCACACCCGCCTCCGGCAAATTTTTTGGCTGGAGGATTGACTTCTTTCGCGCAGCAGCAAGGCTAACAAGGCCACATGGCCCAGAGACAGAAAATATTCATCGCCTACTGTTACCCCGACAAGAAGTGGCTCGACCGCGTGCGCACCGCGATGGCGCCCATGAATCCGGAGGATTTCATCGTTTGGGACGAGCGCAAGTTTCGCTCAGGCAATGCCTGGCGCGCGGAGCTTGCCAACGCCCTGGCGGAGAGCGACCTCGCGGTCATGCTCGTGAGCGATCTCTTTTTGGACTCCGATTTCCTGGTGCGCGCAAAGTTCCCCGCCCTGCTCGCGCGGGCGCGGCAGGATGGCGGCCCGCGGATTTCCTGGGTGCTCGTCAGCCATTGCCTCCACGAGGCTGCCGGCTTGGATCCGGCGCTGGCGATGAATGATCTGGACCGTCCGCTGGACGGCATCAGTGTCCCGAAACGGGATGCGGCGGTCGCCTTGATTGCCGCCAAACTGAAGGCGCTGGCCGCCGGGCAGACTTACGTTCCGCCGTCCGCACCGAGCAACCCCACCGGACGCAAAGCCGGGAAGTCCGCGCCAAGCGCTCCCCGCCCGGAAGAGGAGGCTGCGCCATCCCCCTTCAGGCTTCGGCTCGGCAAACTCGTGGAAACGCGCAAGCAGAGCGTCGTTGAACTTCGGCGTCTGGAACGGTGGCTGTTGTGGGCTGCTCTGGCGCTTTTTATTCTCTCGCTTTTGGTCGCGGGCGTGAGGGGGAATGTCTTGCTCCTTCCGCTTATCGCGGGCTTCAGCGCCGTCACCGCAGCCCTGGCGCTGGTCCTTCGCGCGCGCACCGATCTCATCGCCCAAAATATCATCGGCATCCAATACGTCAGGACAGGCTTGGAGGATGAGGCTCTCCCCGGCAGGCAGCGCAACCTCTTGAAACAAAAAGCCGGACAGCTTCTAGGGGAAATCTGAAACGGGAATTCTTATAACTGGTATGGCAGAGCAACCCACGCTCAACACCGATCTCGAACAGGCTCTTTACAGAGCGGCACTCAAGGAGAAGAAACTTCGGGAGCGGGTGATGCTTTCCGTTCTTCTGCCGGCGCTGGCGTGCGGGCTGTGGCTCCTTTTTTCGGTGTACGAGGTCGATACGTGGCGCAGGCGCTCCGGCGAAATCGAAAAGCGGGATGCGACGATCGAACAGCGCCAGGCGGAGGCCGAACGTCAAGCGGCGGACGCCGCCTCGCAAAAGGGCGACGCCGACAAGCACGCCCAGGAGGCCCGCGAGCAGGAAAAGGCCGCCAAGGATCACGCGGACGACGTGCAGCAGCGGCTTGTCAAAGTGCGTGAGGAGATCGGCGGCCTGGGCCTCCTGCTCACCGATCTCAGTTCGGCCCGGTTGAAGGTGTCCCGGTTAAATGCCAGTGAAGCGGCCGAGGCGCAGCTCGGCGGGATCCGAACCACGCTCGGCGACAGCCTCGGCCGCATCCAGGAGCAGATCGACAGCGCGCTGAGCGGGACCGAGCAAAAGTCGCGCGTCTATCTTTTCATCGCCGACGACAAGCAGCGCGAACTCGCCAACGATTTGAAGTCGCAACTGGAGAGCAGCGGCTTTGATGTCGCGGGCATCGCCAAAAATTCGTCACGGCACGTCGAGGCGACCGAGGTGCGTTATTTCCGCGAACCGCAGGACAAATTGGAGGCGTCGCAAATCCTCTCGATCCTGGAAAAAGAGCCGGGGCTGGCGGGAGCCAAAGCCGCTTATTCATCGGACTCGGACTACGCGAAAGTCGGCGGAAACTTCCAGGTGTGGTTCGGCAAGGCTTCCAAGCCGCGGGCGCAGTAAATTCACCTTGTCAAAGGCGCGACGCCGTGAGATTGTCACCCACTTTTCTCGAAAGACAGACCATGGCATACGCGATCATCAAAACGGGCGGCAAACAATACAAGGTCGCGGAAGGCGACGTGATCGAGGTGGAAAAGCTCGATGTGGAAGCCGGAGCGGAAACGACCTTTTCCGAAGTCCTCTTCCTTGGGGATGGATCGCGCGTGAAAGTGGGCGCCGATGCCCTCAAGGACGCGGCGGTGGTCGCCGAGGTGCTTGGCCAGAAAAAAGCGCCCAAAGTCATCGCTTTCAAGTATCGCCGCCGCAAGGGCTACCATCGGACCGTCGGTCACCGCCGGAAGGTGACGCAATTGAAAATCAAAAGCATCAGAGGATAGTAGTATACTGTTATGGCACACAAAAAAGGCCAGGGAAGCGTCAAGAATGGCAGGGACAGCGTCAGCAAGCGTCTCGGGGTTAAGAAATTTGGCAGCCAGACCGTCGTCGCGGGAAACATCATCGTCCGCCAGCGCGGCACCAAGTTTCTCCCCGGTAGAAATGTCGGGCTGGGCCGCGATTACACGATCTTCGCCCTTGTGGATGGCGTCGTCCGCTTCGATTACAACGGGCGCAGGGTGAACGTCGATGCCGCCGCGGGCGGCAATAACTAGGGCAACCATGGCGTCGAGCACGCCCTTCCGTGTTCAACATCGTTTTGGTTGAGCCGGAAATTCCGCCGAATACCGGGAACATCGCCCGGCTCTGTCTGGCGACGGATTCGACGCTGCACCTGGTCAAACCGCTCGGCTTTTCCCTCGACCATCGCCAGCTAAGGCGCGCCGGACTCGACTATTGGGACGAGGTAAAAGTGACCGTCTGGGATTCGCTTCAACACCTGCTCGCCGCCACGGAGGCCACGCCGGACCGATCCTTCTTCCTCACAACCAAATGCGCCCGTCCTTATTATGACCAGTCGTTCAAGGCCGGAGATTTCCTTTTCTTCGGGCGGGAGACGAAGGGGTTGCCGGAATCGCTCCTCGCGGAAAACTTTTCCCGCCTGCTGACGATCCCGATGCGTCCGCAAACACGCAGTTTAAACCTTGCGACTGCCGTGGCCATCGTGCTTTTTGAAGGGGTGCGACAACTGAGGCCGGAGAGCCGCTTATGAAGGCAGGAGATCCGCCCATGAATCCGCATTCTTCAGGAGGGGCGCCTCCCCAGTTGCGGGCGGCCAGCCTGCGGCGTTCCTTTCGCATGGCCTCGCGCAAGATCGAGGTTTTGCGGGGCATAAGTCTCGATATTTTTCGCGGTGAGGCGATCTTCCTGCGCGGCGCTTCCGGCGCTGGAAAGACGACACTTCTCTACACCCTGGCGGGCTTGGAAAGGCCTGAATCCGGCCAGGTATTTCTCGAAGGCAACCCGATCTATTCAGGCAGCGAACGGTCCCGCGCCGAAGTCCGGAACCGGAAGCTCGGTTTTGTCTTTCAAGGCTATTTCCTGCTGCCCGAGCTGACCGCGATCGAGAACGTCATGCTGCCGTCCTTCATCCGCGGAACCCGCCAGCCGGACGTGGCGGAAGCTCTCCTGGAGAAGGTCGGGCTTGCGGATCGCCTGCATCATCTTCCGACGGAACTCTCCGGCGGCGAGCAACAGCGCGTGGCGATCGCCCGGGCGCTCATGAACGATCCCGCCATCATTTTCGCCGACGAACCGACCGGAAATCTCGACTCGAAGACAGGCGAGGCCATTATGGATTTGCTTCTTGCGTTGGTGCGCGAAAAGCAGAAAACATTGGTGGTGGTCACGCACGATTCAAACCTGGCCAGACGCGGGGACCGCCGCCTGGAAATAAGAGATGGCCTGCTTGACGGAGAGGAGGCTGCCGGCTCCGGCGGCCTGTAGATGAAAATTTACATCGATGGCCGGTTTTACTCGAAGGAAGACGCGAAAATCTCCGTTTTCGACCACGGGCTTCTTTACGGTGACGGAGTTTTTGAGGGCCTCCGCTTTTACAACGGCAGGGTCTTCAAGCTTTCCAAGCATTTGGACCGGCTCTTCGACTCGGCCCGCGCGATCTGTCTCGAGATTCCCCTGTCGAAGGAGGAAATCTCCCGAGCCCTTTTGGAGACCATCCGCCTGAACGACCTGCGGGACGGTTACGTGCGCCTCCTGGTTACAAGGGGGGTAGGGAATCTCGGCCTCACGCCGGAACACTGCAAGACGCCGACCCTCATCATCATCGCCGCGACGATCGCGCTTTACCCCGCGGAACTCTACGCGCAGGGGCTGAAGGTCATCACTTGCGCCACCCGGCGCGTCGCTCCGGGCGCGCTCAGCCCCGCCATCAAGTCACTGAACTACCTCAACAATGTCCTGGCGAGGATCGAGGCAACCCAGGCCGGCTGTTCCGAAGCGCTCATGCTGAACGAACAGGGTTATGTCGCGGAGTGCAGCGGGGACAATATATTTATTGTCAAACGGGGGCGGCTCCTGACGCCGCCCGTCACCTCCGGCGCGCTCGCGGGCATCACGCGAGAGGTCGTCTTCGATCTCGCGCTCCAGGCGGGGATCCCGGCCATCGAGCACGAGCTCACCCGGTACGATGTCTTCACCGCCGACGAATGTTTCCTCACGGGAACCGCGGCCGAAGTCGTTCCGCTCGTCTGTCTGGACGGCCGTCCCATCGGCGAAGGAACACCGGGAAAAATCACTGGAACGCTAATTGCTAACTTCCACCAGTTGACACAAACCTCAGGCACGCCGATTGATGATCAGGCGTCGTTATGAATGCGCCTCGGTAAAACGAGTTAAAAGTTGAACTTTCAACCCCAGTCCAAAATGGTCTGCGACGTTTGCAAGACGAATCAATCGACGGTCTTCCTCACGCAGATCGTCGACGGGAAGATGCAGAAGGTCAATCTGTGCGAATCCTGCTCGAAGGAAAAGGGAGTCACGGATCCCACCGGGTTCGCTCTCGCCGATCTGCTTCTGGGCTTGGGCAAGAACCAGGACATCGAAAAAGGCGGCCCCATCCAGAAGTGCCCGGTCTGCGGCTTCAGCCAGGCCGATTTCAAAAAGACGGGCCGGCTCGGTTGCGCGCACTGTTACGAGATCTTTTCCGATAATCTGGCTTCCCTTCTCAAAGCGATGCACAAGGGCACCGATCACATCGGAAAGGTGCCCGCCCGCGTCCTGCGAACCCTCGAGGCCGACGCGAAAATGAAGGATCTCGAGCGCAGCCTCGAAAAGGCCGTTCGCGCGGAGGATTACGAATCCGCGGCGGAGATTCGCGACCAGATCAAGCAACTCGAAACGAGGATTCAAAGTTGAACGGTCCAAACCTGTGAAAATTCCGGAGATCCTCTCGAATGCCGGCGAATGGGCCGGAGGGGAGGGGCCTTATCACCAGATCGTCATCAGCAGCCGCGTCCGCCTCGCTCGAAATTTAAAGAATCACTCCTTCCCCGGCTGGGCGAAGAAGGCCGAACGCTTGCAGATCCTGGATGAGATAAAACCCGTGGTGGAAGATCTGCCCGAGATGGGGGACGCTTTCTCCGAATATTTGCAGGACTTGTCCGCTCTGGAAAAGCAGGTGCTCGTCGAACGCCACCTGATCAGCCGCGAGCACGCGGCCAAAGGCGCGGGCAGCGCGGTGGTCATGAACCGCAAGCAGACATTGAGCATCATGATCAACGAGGAAGACCATCTGCGGATGCAGGCGCTTCGCTGCGGCCTGCAACTGAAGAGCACCTTCAAAATGCTCGACAAGGTCGACAGCGCCCTCGACGGAAAACTCGATTTCGCATTCCATCCCAGCCTCGGATACCTGACGGCATGCCCCACCAACGTCGGCACCGGCATGCGCGCCTCCGCGATGGTTCATTTGCCCGCCCTCGTCCTGAGCGAACAGATCAACCAGGTCATCCAGGCGGTGAACAAGATTGGCCTGGCCGTCCGCGGCCTCCACGGCGAAGGCACCGAGGCCATGGGGAATCTTTTCCAGGTCTCCAACCAGATCACGCTCGGCGAAAAGGAAGAAGAGATCGTGGGAAGGCTCAACAAGGTCATCGAGCAGGTTATCGAGCACGAACAGAACGCCCGCCAGATGCTCCTTCAGAAAAAACTCAGCACGCTGCGGGACCAGATCGGGCGCGGTTACGGCATCCTCACGCACGGCTATTCGATCACTTCCAAGGAAGCGCTGAATCTGCTCTCCTTTATGAAATTGGGCGTGGACTTATCCTTCTTTCCCGAAGCCTGCGGCGCGGCAGTCGATGAACTTTTCATCGAAACCCAGCCCGCGCATTTGCAAAAAGGCTCGCAGCAAAAACTGGCGGCCGAGGAACGCGACTCGCTCCGGGCGGGGATTATCCGTGATAAGTTGAAATCATTCCCAAAGCCTGATATAACTACACCCAAGCCGGAGCGCAACGGTCCAAAAGAAAGAGATGATGAATAATTTTACTCCTAGAGCTCAACAAGTCCTGGCGCTGGCGAGAAAGGAAGCGGATCGCTTCAATCACAATTATGTCGGCACCGAGCACTTGTTGCTGGGCTTGATCAAGCTCGGCCAGGGTGTCGCCGTGAACGTCCTCCAGAAAATGGGTCTGGATCTCGAGACCGTCCGCATGGAAGTCGAGAAACAGGTCGGCTCCGGCCCGGAGACCAAGATGGTCGGGAACATCCCTTACACGCCGCGCGTCAAGAAAGTCCTCGCGCTCGCGGGCAAGGAGGCGAAACTCCTCAATCATTCCTACGTCGGCACCGAGCACATCCTGCTCGGGCTTTTGCGCGAGGGGGAAGGCGTCGCGGCTCGCGTCCTGAAGAATCTCGAAGTCGATATCGAGCGCACCCGCAACGAGATATTAAAGGAGCTCGACCCCAATTTCACCCCGCCCGAAGTCGAACAGGAGCAACAGGCCGAATCCGGAAAGAAAGATGTCAAAACACCGGCCCTGCGCGCCTTTGGACGCGACTTGACGGAGCTGGCCCGCAAGAACGAACTGGACCCCGTCATCGGCCGCAAGAATGAAATCGAGCGCGTCATCCAGGTCCTCTGCCGCCGCACCAAGAACAACCCTGTCCTCCTGGGAGAAGCCGGAGTCGGCAAAACCGCCATCGTCGAGGGCCTGGCCCAGGAAATCAGCTCCGGCAACGTGCCGGAAATCCTCCGCGACAAAAAAGTCATCACCCTGGATCTCGCGTTGATGGTGGCCGGCACGAAATACCGCGGCCAGTTCGAGGAACGGATCAAGGCGGTCATGGATGAGATTCGACGCACCAGGAACGTCATTCTTTTCATCGACGAACTGCATACCATCGTCGGCGCCGGCTCGGCCGAAGGCGCGATGGACGCCTCCAATATCATCAAGCCAGCCCTCAGCCGCGGCGAACTCCAGTGCGTCGGCGCCACCACACTCAACGAGTTCCGCAAATACATCGAGAAAGACGCCGCTCTCGAACGCCGCTTCCAGACCGTGAAGGTCGAGGCGCCCACCGTGGACGAGACCGTTCTCATCCTCAAGGGGCTGCGTCCGAAATACGAGGCCCATCACAAGGCAAGACTGACCGACCAGGCTCTCGAGGCCGCCGCCAAGCTTTCCGACCGCTACCTGACCGGGCGTTTCCTCCCGGACAAGGCGATCGACGTCATGGACGAAGCCGGGGCGCGCGCCCGCATCGCGGCGATGACCCGCCCGCCGGACGTCAAGGAGATCGAAAAGGAAATCGAGGAGATCCGCACGGACAAGGAAGCCGCCATCAAGGCGCAGGATTTTGAAAAAGCCGCCGCCCTCCGGGACACGGAAAAGCAGGCGAAGGACAAACTGGAAAACATTCTTACCGGGTGGCGGGAGCAGCGGGAGGAGAAGGAAGTCGTCGTGACGGAGGACGACATCATGCACATCGTCGCCAAGTGGACCGGCGTCCCGCTCCAGCGGATGGAACAGAAGGAAACCCAGAAGCTCCTCATGATGGAGCAGGAACTCAAACAGAGCGTCATCGGCCAGGACGAAGCCGTGATAGCCCTCAGCAAGGCACTCCGCCGCTCCCGCGCCGATCTTAAAGACCCCCGGCGTCCCATCGGCTCCTTCATTTTTCTCGGCCCGACCGGCGTCGGAAAGACCTTCCTCGCCCGGACGCTGGCCGAGTTCATGTTCGGCGATCAGGATGCGTTGATCCAGATCGACATGTCCGAGTACATGGAGAAATTCACCGCTTCGCGCTTGATCGGTTCGCCTCCGGGCTACGTCGGCTACGAGGAGGGAGGCCAGCTTTCGGAAGCCGTGCGCCGCCGGCCCTATGCCGTCGTCCTGTTCGACGAAGTCGAGAAAGCGCATCCGGACGTGATGCACCTGCTCCTCCAAATACTCGAGGAGGGCAAAGTCACCGACAGCCTTGGGCGCAAGATCGACTTCCGGAACACCATCATCATCATGACTTCCAATGTCGGCGCGGAACTCATCAAGCGCCAGACCACGATGGGCTTCGCCGCGGCGCGCGACGAGGAACAATATGAAGTCATGCGGGAAAAAATCCTCGAGGAATCCAAGAAGGTCTTCAAGCCCGAGTTCATCAATCGCCTCGATGATCTCATCGTCTTCCACACCTTGACCAAGCCCGACCTCATGCGGATCGTCGATCTGGAAGTCCGCAAGGTGAAGAAGCGCGTAAAGATCAAGGAGATCGACATCCATCTCGACCAGAGCGCCCACGAGTTTCTCATCGAGAAGGGATACGATCCGGCGTACGGCGCGCGTCCCATGCGCCGTGCCGTCGAGAGGTTCCTCGAAGATCCCCTGGCGGAGGAAATCCTTCGCGGCCACATCAAGGCAGGCGATACGGTGAATGTCAGTTCCGCGGGAAGCAAATTGGAATTCAAATCCCCCGAGCCCGCCGAGGCTAACGCAAGCTGATCTCCCCGCGCGATCACATCGCCCGATAGAGGATCTCCATCGTCAGCACCCCATAAGAAGTGGCGAGAACCGGGTTGTTCTTTCCGGACGCTTTGTCGGGGCCGCCCCATGATCCATCGCCGTTTTGCAGATTGATCAGCCGTTTGGCGAGGTCTGTTCTCCAATCCACCCTGGTTCCATCCGCGAGTTGAATCCGATCCGCGCCGTAATTGGAAAGCGCTTCGGCCATTTTTCTCGAATAAGAGTACAGGTCCCCCATTTCGGGGTCTTTTTCGTTCAGCAGAGCACGGCTCGCGCTCCCGCGATGCTGAAGCGACGCAAGGGCCGCTCGCAAATCAAGTTTCTCGCCGCCCCTTTTGGGATGGGCGCAACTCTCCAAATACGCATAACCCCTTTTTACCAAATCGCTGTCCCGATAGCTCCCGCTGGGATCACCTAGGAAGCCGCACAGCGCCAGCGCCGTGAGCGCGGGAAAGTCCCTGCTGCTCCAGAATCCGGACGGGTCCTGCTTTGCATGCAACCATTCGAGCCCTGTGTCGATCGCATGCCCGACTTCGTTGCGGAGGGAGAGGTTTCGCTCATCATGAGGGATCAGCTTCTCCCGCGCGCAAAGCGTGCCCGCGTTTCCGGCGAGGAGCGTCCATGCGATGAGAAGTCTAAGAGACTGTGAAAAAAGTAGGAAAGGGTCGTGTTGCAGTGGATTTTGGCCTTGGCCAAGGCGCGAGCGAAGTGGCAATACCCTTGCCGTCTTGCCCGAGCGAGTAACGCAGGCCAAGGCCAAAAGACGCGCAACCCTCCGGGCGAGAGCAGAAAAGGCCATCTGGCGGCGTTCCTCCT
>Ga0302324_100001441_pt1 | contig 57895 bp, 47 predicted proteins | sample Palsa_T0_1_FD_201949 | JGI IMG/M metagenome (GOLD analysis project Ga0302324, IMG submission 201949) | Peat permafrost microbial communities from Stordalen Mire near Abisko, Sweden - Palsa_T0_1 | ecosystem: Environmental > Terrestrial > Soil > Palsa > Peat permafrost | place: Sweden: Abisko...
TCAAAGGTTTTCAGCAGCTCTCGCAACCCAAAGAGAGCGCTCATTTCGCCCGGCAAAACCTTCTGTAGCGCTAAAATGATCGTCAGCCGGCTGAACGAAATCGCCTCACGCCGAAATCGGAGTGAAGAACCGAAATGTCAGTGAGAATGAAAGACATTGCCGAGGGACTCGGAGTGTCGCTGATGACCGTCTCCAAGGCGCTACGGAACCATGGCGACATTGCCGACGAAACCCGGCGCCGCGTACTGGAGCGCGCGCAAGCGCTCAATTACCAGCCGAACCTCACAGCCCGCAGTCTGGTTAACCGCCGCACTTTCCTGGTAGCGCTGGTGATTCCCGATTTGATGCACTCCTTTTTTGCGGAGGTGGCAAAGGGCGCCGGCGACAGACTTGCGCCGCGAGGGTACCAAATCCTCATGTCGAATTCGGGTGAGCGGGTGGAGACGGAGTTGCAGCAAATCCGCTCACTGCGGGGGCGCAATGTGGATGGACTGATCATTGCATCCGCCGTCGATCGCCCAGGCAGTCCAGTGGTGAAAGAACTAAACACCTATGGCGCCAAGTGTGTTTTGGTGGACCGCGCCATTCCCGGCCTGAAAGGAAACTATGTTGGAGTGGACGACGAAGAGATCGGTTTCCTGGCAACCTCTCACCTGCTCGAGCAAGGATGCCGGCGGGTGGCGCATATTGGCGGCCCGGAAAATTCGCCCGCCAAGGGACGTTTGCGCGGCTATCGACGCGCCCTGGAAGGTGCTAAGTTTCCTATTCCGTCCGGCTATGCGAGCAGCGGCGGAAGCGGGGACGGAGCGGGTTACGACGCCATGCAACGCCTGTTGCGGTTGACGCCAAGTCCTGACGGCGTCTTCTGCTATAACGATCCGGTCGCGGCCGGCGCCATGAAAGCGATCCTGGAAGCGGGCCTGAAGATACCGCGGGATGTGGCGGTGATCGGGGCAGGGAACGTTCATTATTCCGATCTTCTTCGGGTACCGCTTTCGACCATCGATCAGAGTAGCCGTCTTATTGGCCAAACCGCGGCCGAACTGCTGCTGGATGCTTTCGACGCGAAGACAGCCAGCGTCTCGCAGCGCATTCTGTTTTCGCCGCGCCTGTTGGTGCGAGAATCCAGCCGCCGCCATTCATAACAGGCGCGGATTCCGAAAAAAGTATTGACAGACAATTTTCTCTGGGCGTATACTTCATTTGGTCTAACTATAGCGCTAACTATTGGCTCGGTAGCCGGATCGGTCCAGCGCGTTAAAAAAGGAGACGACCATGAAACATTGCGCCAAGGAGCGCGGGGATTTGGTCCCAAGAGCGGCTCTGTTGCTTTCCCTCATGACAGCGTCCGCGCATTTTGTGCCGATGGCCTGGGCTCAGGAAGCGACGGCTTCTGTGAATGGCACCATTCAGGACAGTTCGGGCGCCGTGGTTCCCGAAGCCATCATTAGACTGGTCAACAAGAGCACCAACCTGGCACAGCAAACGGTGAGCACGCAAACGGGGCGTTATGTTTTTTTGAGCGTGCCCGCGGGCGAATACTCGCTTTCCGTAAGCAAGTCCGGCTTCGAGAGAAGCGCGCGCGATTCCTTCAGTCTTGACGTAGATCAAACCGCAACGCTGAATTTCACTCTCACCGTCGGTGCTACTTCAACGACGGTAGTCGTCGAAGCGTCGCCGGTGGCGATCAACACGACGACGGCCAATCTCGGCACGGCCATCACCACGGCCATGGTCGAAGAATTGCCGCTCAACGGGCGCCAGTTCACGCAGATGCTTGCCTTAACGCCGGGGGCGGCGCCCGCCAATGTTGCGCAGAATTCGGGTGGAGGGCAATCGAATGCTCTCGGAACCGTGGTAATTCCGTCCATCAACGGAGCGCAGAATCGCAGCAACTACTTCGCACTCGACGGTGTCAACGACACAGAGGTCGTCTTCAGCTCGTTCTCGGTATCGCCGATTCCCGACGATATCCGCGAGTTCAAGGTCCAATCGCACAACGACGATGCGCAGTTCGGTTACGTGACCGGCGGCACGGTCAACGTTGTGACCAAGTCGGGCACCAACCAGTATCGTGGCGCGGTCTGGGAATATCTGCGCAACAACGCGCTTGACGCGCGCGCAATCCCTTCACAACCAGCAACACTGAATTGCGGCAGAATCAATTCGGCGGGAATCTGGGTGGACCCGTTATTGTTCCCCACTTGTACCACGGCAAGGACAAGACCTTTTTCTTTGGAAGCTATGAAGGGTTCCGTCAGGTCACCGGCGCCGGCATTACCGGCTTGGCCATTACTCCAACGTCGGCGCAATTGGGCGGTAATTTGAGCGGCATCAGTGCCCAGATTTATAATCCATTCAGTACTATGATCGGACCCAATGGAACGCCCGTTCGCACGCCGTTCGCGGGGAACATGATCCCTGCCAACCTGATCGATCCCAACATGGTCAATTACGCAAAGACGATATTCCCGGCCGCAGGTCCCTCAGTTCTGGGGCAATACAACACCGTGGCGACTGCGAATAACCCGAAGAACCAGGACCAGTGGAATCTGCGCGCCGATGAATACGTAACCGCCAAGGACACGATGTGGTTCCGCTACAGTTCCTCCGATCAAAGCAGGGTGAGTAATGCCGGCTTCGAAGGTTTGAACGATAATGGCGCGACCAATGCCCGCAATATGGGCGTGAACTATGTGCACACGTTTAATGCGACCACTCTCGCCAGCATAACCTTCGGTCACGACAGGCTGGACAACACGGACGATACGTTGCTGAACGGAGCCAATGCCAGCGCGTTGAATCAAAAATTTGGCTTCGCCCCGGCTTTCGGCTGCGGCTACAAGCAATGGGGAGGGGTTACCGACTGTTTAGTGCCCGGCATGGATATCAGTGGCTTCATCGGCGGGGGTGAGGGCACGGGTGGCGGCAGTCCCTTGAACAACGTCTGGCAGATCACCGGGGATTTCGCCAAAACGTGGCATAACCACACCTTCAAAGCCGGCTACGATTACCAGTGGCAACACTTCTCCTCTACCGGTTTAGGCGGCAGCGCGACGTTTGCCCCGGCGGAAACGGCCGATCCAGCGAATCCGGGAACCACCGGGAGCGCTTTGGCCTCATTTCTCCTCGGAGTGCCGGATAGCGCCGACAAGCGTGAGACGCTGGCTACCGTTTCGGGCCAGTACGTTACCGGAGCCTATTTTCAGGACCAGTGGAAGGCCTCGCGCAATCTGACAGTGAACCTGGGAGTGCGGTACGAGATCGGCGGTTGGCCGAAGTACGGCCAAGCCTCGAATGGCACCAACGCCATCGGCGAACTCAATATGGCGAACGGGACATATATCCTGCAGGATCCCGAGCCATCCTGCGCGAGTACGGGAGTGGCCCCTTGTATCCCGGCAGGCGCTCAACACATATTAGTTTCGCCCAACGGCCGGCTCTGGGATACGCCCAAAAATAACTGGGGACCGAGGGTAGGACTGGCGTATCGGCTCGGCGACCGGACCAGCGTGCGCGCCGGATTTGGCATCTTTTACGACCAGTTGGCCGGCATCACGCAAACGGTGCAGGGCATTGGCGGCGATTGGCCGGCGCAAACGCAGATTCTGGCGAACAATTTGAACGCTGCCACGGCCGGTCCTCCCAGCGTGTTTGCGGAGAATCCCTTCGTTGGGCAACTCAGCGCTCTTCCTCCCGCCTCGCCCTTCACGCAGGTCGAATGGTACCGCGATCCCAACCAAAAGAACGCTTACTCGGAACAGTGGAATTTCCAAATCCAACGAGCCGTGGGTTCTTCCATGGTGGTAGAAGCAGGCTACGTGGGATCGCACTCGAGTCGGCTCACGGTGGGTACTTATGCCAATACCGCGGAGACTCCCGGACCCGGACTACCCATCGATCGCGCTCCTTACAGCTACATCACACCCACTTTCTATTACCACGGCGGGACGGAGGATGCGGCTTGGTGGCCCTATCAGCATTTCCCAGCCGGCTTTTCGGCGACGGGCACTGGGGATCGCAGCACCTTTCTCCGCAACTGGGAAACCGTTGTGACGGAAATCGGAAATCGCTATGGTGCGAACCTGGATGCCTTCTTGTTTGACGATGGAATGATTTATTACCCCGCTCCGTTCGAGAAATTGGAACGAGTGGCGCGGGCGGGAAATCCGAAACGCCTGGTATCGTGGAACGCCTGGATCATGCCGAGGTTCACGGATTTCCAGGACATCTATTTCGGCGAAGGCAGCCACGGCGAGCCAATGCGAGGATCGGCTCCGCCGGGCGGCACCGGCATCTTCAACTCCGGTCCGCAGGAAGGATTGTTGCAACAGGGGATGTTCGTTATGGACGGCGATTGGGGCGTTCACACGCAGGGGGGAGGCGTGATTAAGACGGACCCAAGCGTCACGAGTGCGGCGGCGATCGGGTGGGCGAGAAGCGCAGCCTCGCGAAATGTGCCCATCAGCTTCGACCTCATGATGTACGAGGACGGCACAGTGGCGCCAAGCGACTTGGCGATATTGAATGACGTGCGCCAGTCCGTCTACGGCACAGTGGAAACCACGCCAACCGGCGTTCACTCGACGGCCGCGCACGGCGATTCACTCAGCTTCACCTTTGACGGCACCGGGGTAGATGTGCTTGGACCCCCAAGCCACGGGGACCAGCGTTTCTCTGTGACTTTGGACGGATCGGTTATTGGCGACTTTAGCGCATTCGCGGAGAAGGACACGCAGCGAGTCGTGGTGTATAGCGCGCGCCATCTTTCCGCGGGTAAACACACCGTTGCGCTGACAAAACCGGGTAGCCTCGACGTTAAACCATACGCTTTCAGGGTTGTGCCCAATCCCACCGTTCTGAACGACAAGCCTTACACGCTCACTGACGGCGAGCCGCTCACGGTCCAGTTCGTCGGCACTGGCATTGAATTGATCGGGTCAATGGAACCACACGGCGCTACCGCGAATGTGTCCGTAGACGGCGCGCACCTCTCGACCATTCAGACCGGTTATCCAGGTCCTTACGCCCCGCGGCAGCATTACTGGGGCGTCTACGATCTAAAACCGGGCCCACACACCCTGCACTTGTCCAAAACCAGCGGCGCTTCCTTGCAGATCGATCAACTGAAGATCACGCCCTAAGACAAGGCCGAAACAGCAAAGTGTAGTCCCTTTTGCGGCGCGTGAGTAAAACCTGGTCCAAGAGAGAGTGCGCCAACGATAGAACGCCGCCATAGAGGCGGAGGGTGATCGCGAGCAGGGGTTCGGTCTTGGCCGGGCTGCACGATCTGTGGGCAGCAGAACACCAGAAAGTCTTGCTGGGGAGGGGTGGGCGAATGATGGAGTCTGATTCGGCGCGGGGTCTCAACTGCTCTGGTGCGGTAGCTATTCGAGCAGCGATCATAGGCGGATGCCAGTCTTAATTGATGGTGTTCCGGGGTGCGGTTTGCGGCATGGGGTTTAGTAGGCCCGATCCGTCGCGCAAACGCAGCCCCGATTCCCATCAGGCCGGTCGAGGGTATCTTTAGGTTATTCAGTGCTCCCCGCTAAACAATTCGTTGTCAGCGTTGGCATCAGCAAAACGAGCTACGCCGAAGTGGTGGAACTTTGCCGCCGTTGGATCAGTGAGCGCGCCGTCAACGCCAATGTGCCCGCCCGTTACATCTGCGTGACCTCAGCACACGGCGTTATTCTTGCCAGAGACGACCCGTCCTTCGCGGAGATTCTCAATTCGGCCGATATCGCGACGCCGGACGGCATGCCGGTTGTCTGGGCGCTCCGATCGTTCGGATCAACAGGGCAACAACGCGTTTACGGCCCGACGCTCATGCTGGAACTCTGCCGTAGCGCGGCCGAACGCGGGCACCGCGTCTACCTATATGGCGGCCATGCGGACGTGCTGCCCATTCTGGAGAAGCGGCTGCGCCAGCAGTTTCCCGGCCTGCCGATTGCGGGGCGGTATTCCCCTCCATTCCGCGCGCTGAGCCGGCCCGAAGACGAAGCCATTCAGGAAATGATTCGCAACGCGGACACCGACTTGATTTTCGTCGGACTCAGCACGCCTAAACAGGAGCGCTGGATGTTCGAACACCGCCACGCCTTTCCCGGTGTGACCATGATTGGCGTGGGAGCCGCCTTCGATTTTCATGCGGGCCGAATGCCGCAAGCGCCCGCGTGGATGCAACGCCGGGGCTTGGAATGGCTTTTCCGCTTGATCAGCGAACCACGCCGGCTCTGGCGGCGCTATTTGCTGGTGACGCCGCGTTTCCTGCCGCTCTGGGGACTGCAACGCCTCAAAACAAAGAGAGAATCCGGCGTATAGCGACACACTTTCTTCTCAGAGAAGTGCCAGCCTGGACAGTTTTCCTAAAGAGGGCTGATTTTCTCAAAAGAAGGGACTACGCTTATGAGTTCGACTGCCGCCGCCCCCTCGCGCATCACCGAGAACGAGGCGCAAAACCGCAGACAGTTGCGTTTCTCAGCCGATCCGGATGAACCCGTTCTGCAGGAGGAGTCCGAGTCGCCCCCCGTTCAACCTTTAGATGAAGTGACCCGTGTGGAGAGGTTACTCTCGCAGCTCGAAGCAAGATCGATGGCGCTCGTCCCGTACGGCTACGGCACCCTCCGCGAGCTTCCGGTCAAAAAGGCGAATACCACCCTGCTTGCCGGCATTCTGGTGGCGATCTGGCTGAGTACTGTCGTTCTCGCCATCGCGTACATTCGCTACAACCGGCCCGGCCAACTTGCCGATCGGGCTCTTACCGGGACGCCGTTGCTGATTCCGAGTGAAGCCGATCCACAAGAACAGAAAGTGGCCAGTTCCGTCGATCATTTAGCCAAGGCCCTGGTGTCCTCATCGCAACGGATGGATGAACTGCAAGCAGTCATGGAGCGCAATAACCGGGACTTACAGCGTATTGCGACAAAGGTGACCGATCGTCCCAAAGCCGAAACAGCTACCAGCAAAGGCGAGGAAACCGCGAGCGCAGTGCCCGGTGAAGACGCCGTGCCTAAGAATTGGCATAGAATCCTGGAAATCAAACCCACCGAATCCGCCGTGGCGCACAAAAGCGACGACGGAACAATCGACTACTGGCTGGTACCGCGCGGGCCGGACCAAGTGCAAACGAAAGTCTTACCGATCGGCACCAGCGCCGAGGGCGTCGTGGTTCACAATCTAGAAGACGGCAAAGACTATACGTTGACACCATCGGGCGAATGGCGCAATGGCGCTATCGTTCCGATTGGAAATTAACAGATCACCGCGACTTAGTATGCGAGAAGCAGTTTTGGCGGTAACCTAGTCTTAGTGACGTTTACTGTTAATCCAGATCAATGCCCAAGATGCAAATCTGCACATATTAGGAGATCCCAAAACCGCAATCTTTTTGAGGTTGTTTTTAGTTTTGCCGTGATCGCTTGCCGCTGCTACAACTGCGAACAGCGGTTCTTTAGACCAAGGTGGCATGGGACGCCACCGGAGCGGGAAAGGCGCAGCCGCGGTGCCAGCGCAGCGTCCGGTGATCCGAAATAAGAAATGCGCATTCAATAAGTGCAGGGGTTCAGAAGTTCGGTCACGTAGTCTGGGCCGCGAGTTCAGTTTCCTGCCAGAATTCTTCGCGCAGGTATTTGGCCGCGCCATCGCAGCCGATGGTCACGATCGTTCCCTTGCGTCCCTGCTTGATGAGCTCTTCGGCTAAACGCCGGGCGGCGAAAACATTGCCCGCGGCGGAAATGCCGAGCAGCAGCCCCTCTTCCCGGCCCAAGCGCCGCGCCATGGCATAGCAATCCTCCGTCTCGATCCAGAGATTGCCATCGGCCACTTTGTCGTCGTAGATTCCGGGAACAATGGAAGTAGGCAGATGCTTGGTGCCTTCGATGCCATGCAGAGGGGTTGCGGGCTGGGCCGACCAGCACTCGACTCCTGGCACATCGCGCTTGAGCCGGCGGCTGGTTCCGATGAACGTGCCGGTGGTGCCGAGCAGGGCGACGAAATGGGTGACGCGGCCAGCGGTTTGCTCGATGATTTCGGGCGCGGTGGTTTCGAAGTGCGCCCGCCAGTTGGCATCGTTGTTGTATTGATCGGCGTAAAAGTAACGCTCGGGATCGGCGGCGTAGATCTCGCGCACTTTGCGAAAAGCGCCGTCAGAGCCAGCACCCGGATCGGTCAGCACCAGTTCCGCTCCGTAGGCGCGCAAAATGATTTTTCGTTCGTCGCTGGCGTTCGCCGGTAAGCAAAGCTTCACCGGGTAGCCTTTGGCCGCGCCGATCATGGCATAGGCGATGCCGGTATTGCCACTGGTGGCATCGAGAATGGTCTTGCCAGGGCGAAGCTTTCCCGACTTTTCTCCTTCGCGAATGATGTTGTAACCCGGCCGGTCTTTCACCGAACCGCCGGGGTTGAAGGATTCGAGCTTGACCCAAATTTCGACGCCGGGCAGATCGGCGCAAGTGCGCTCGAGCTTGATGAGAGGAGTGTTGCCGATCTGCTCGAGGAGATTGTGACCGTTTCTCATTGAGGGCCGGCAGGCGAAAGCGCCTGCCCCACCAACGCGCGCAAGCGTTCGCGCGGTTCGCCCTGCCGCTCGACGAGATATTTGCCGGGGCCGAAGACGCCGTCAAAAAATTGCTGGGTTTCCGGTTGTACTGCGCGCCATGATTCGTCGGTGTTGGGATGTAGCAACCGGTCGTTCCAGACGATCTCCAAGTGGCTCGGGTCAAAGCGCAGTGCGTCTGTGAATTCGGGCTCCTTCTCCAGCCGCCGGCAAGCGGTGAGCGCGGCATGGTAAGCCTGCCGCAACTGCTCTTGCGCATCGCCGGTCCCGGCCGCTTTGCGGTTATAGAGCAGGCCGAGTTGGTTTCGTGCGTAATCGAGACTGTAATTCGCTTCGTAGGCAATCAGCAACACGCCCGGACCTTCCGGCACGTGCGAATAATCGGCCACGTCGATCAGCAACTCGGGCAGGTCGCGCTGCTGAATCCAGCGATGAAAGACCGGTATGGCATCCGCCACACTCACGTTTTGGCTGGACTGAGCGAATATCTTTATGTTCACGTGTTGCATGCGAATTCTCAATTAGGCAGGCACCGGGGCCAGCATGGAGAGGCGCAGCGAACAACTGTGGCAGGCTTCGATGAACAACTGCGTTTCTTCGATCAGGCGATGCACGGCTTCCGCGCTGTATGGCTCGGACGCATGCTCATAGGCTCGGAACAGAAACTGGGCGAAGCGGCCGCCGGCAAAGGGATCGAAGAAAATTTCGGTATCGAAAAACTCGCGGCGGAAGGCATCGACAATGCCGTCCGGCGTCGCCAAAAAGAAAACTTTCCGCCAAGTGAGCAGGGCCTTCGCGCCGTTTAGCATGGCCTCATAGGCCAGCGTGGCGGCGGAGTTCGTATCATTTTTTTCTAAGGCTAACTGCGCCTCGAAGGCTTGCCGCTCGCAAGCGGTCAATTGAAATTCGAGCGGGGTCACTATTTCTCCGGCGCACTCGCCGACACCTAAATCGCCGAGCGTGTATTCGCGCGGATCGTGCCAATCGGTGTAGAGCGAGGGATCCTGGTCGTGCGGCGGCAGAGCGCCCAGGTCATCGAGCATCTTCTTGCATTCCGCTTTGCCGATGCGACGGATAAACGACTGAAAACCCTCGCCTGCCTGCCGTTCGGCGACGAAACGGCGAGTGATCCGGTCCACCGCTTCCGGTATACGCTTGGACGGAACCGCGCCGATGGCTAAACCGTAGGAGCCGCCGTTGTTGCTCCATTGCCCGCCGAGGACCACTTGAAAATGTGGCGTGGCATAGCCGTTCTTATTGCGGTTCACGCCATAGAAGCCGAGATCGGCCAGATGATGCTGGCCACAGGAGTTGAAGCAGCCGCTAATTTTGATGCGCAGATTTCGAACCGCTTGGTCTTCAGTAACGGAGTTTTCGACTAACCGCAAGCGCAACTCGCCCGCTAAGCCGCGCGAAGAGGAAATGCCCAGCTTGCAGGTGTCGGTACCGGGGCAGGACACGGGATCGAAGATGGTTTCGGCCACGGGCGCGGCGAGGTGGGAGGCTTGCAAGTCTTTGTGCAGATCGGCCAAATCGGCCTCACTTACCCAGCGCAGCACTACGTTCTGTTCCACGGTGAGGCGCACGGTTTCATTGGTGTACTTACGCGCGATATCGGCTAGGGCGCGCAATTGATCGGCTGTGATATCGCCGAGTGGGAGGGCGATCGTAACGGTCGAATATCCGGGCTGGCGTTGAGCATAGACGTTCGCTGCCTTCCATTGGCGGAATTCTTCGGAATCGATTTGCAGCAAGCCAGTGGGACGGCTTGGGGTTTCGTGTTGTTGCTGAATACCGGCGAGGTAAGCGGTCCAACGAGGATCGGGCGTGAGCGCTGCGCGTTCCTCCTTAACCAGGCGCTTAAACTCTTCGAGGCCGAGCTTGGCCACCAGAAACTTCAAGCGCGCCGTATTGCGGTTTTTCTTTTCGCCGAGCCGGGCGAAGACTCGCGAGATGGCTTGCGCCAAGGGCAACAGCTCTTCTTCGGGTAAGAACTCAGCGAATAATTTGGCCTGGTACGGAACAGCGCCTAAGCCGCCGCCGACCCAAACTTCAAAGCCGCGTTGACCCTCGCGCTCACGGGCGATGCAGCCCAAGTCATGAATGCGCACTAAGCCGCAGGGATTGCTATCGCAACCGGAGAACGCGATTTTGAATTTACGGCCAAAATCCTGCACATCCGAATGCCCGAGAAGGAAATAGGCGGTCGCTTTGGCGTAGGGCGTTACGTCGAAAGATTGATCGCGGCAAACGCCGGCCAAATGACAGGCGGTCACGTTGCGGATGCTGTTGCCGCAGGCTTCGCGCGTGGTGATATCGACGGCGGCCAAGCGGCGCATGAGAGCGGGCGTGTCGTCAATGTGGATGAAGTGCAGTTGAATATCCTGGCGGGTGGTGACGTGCGCGATGCCGTCCGAATATTCTTCGGCCAGTTCAGCAAGCACTTCCAACTGCGCGGCGTTCAACCCACCGAAAGGAATTTTGATGCGCTCCATGCCGGGCGCGTCCCAGAGCGTGTTCGGACCCTTGGTTAACGCTTCGCGCGGATAGGCGAGTTTGCGGCTTTCGATGCCGTCGTGGCGCTGGCCGTTATCGTAGCGCTGGCCGTAAGCGCCGCGACGCAGGCGAGTTTCGGCGAAGACCTTGTCCTCGATTTTGCCCTGCTTCTTTAGGGCGATCTCGTTCTCGAAGACGTCAATCTCGGCGGCGAGATCGGGTTTGATTTGAGCGCCGAGACGCTGTTTCCATTGCGGGTTGCTGGCTTTCATGGGCGGGCATCATCCCAATGGGAATGGGGATTCAGGTCAATTATATCAGGGAAACTGTGGCGCAGACACTCGTGTCTGCCGCGCCGAGACTCGTCTCGGCGTCACCCCAAAATCTCACTCACCACATTCCCCGCTACATCCGTCAAACGAAAATCCCGTCCGCTATACCGATACGTCAGCTTGGTATGGTCCAGCCCGAGCATATGCAAGGCCGTGGCGTGGAGATCGTGAATATGCACCGGCTTCTCCACTGCCTTAAACCCGAAATCGTCGGTCGCCCCATACGTCGTGCCGCCTTTGACGCCGCCGCCGGCGAGCAAAGTTGAAAAGCCCCAGCTATTATGATCGCGGCCGTTTTGATACTTCACCAAGCCGCTCACCTCCACCACCGGCGTGCGGCCGAATTCGCCGCCAATGATCACCAGCGTTTCGTTCAGCAGGCCGCTGGCTTTCAAATCCTGCAACAAAGCCGCGATCGGCCCATCGGCTTTATTCGCCAGTTCGTGGTGAATCAAAATATCGTCGTGATTGTCCCAGGGTTGGCCGTTGCCGTAATAAACCTGCACCATGCGCACGCCCCGTTCGACTAAGCGCCGCGCCATCAAACAGCCGCGTCCAAAATCGTGATCGCCATAGCGGGCGCGCACCGCTTCGGGTTCCTTCGTGATATCGAAAACGTCGGGCGCTTCGGCCTGCATGCGAAACGCAATCTCGGCGGTCTGAATGTTGGCTTCGAGCGTCGGGTCCGCGCCTTCCCGCTCCATCTCAAGGCCGTTGAGTTTCGCAAGCAGATCCAACTGGCGGCGCTGATCGGACGTCGACATTTCGTTGTTGCGGATGTAGTGGATCAGCTTATCGGGAGTTTTCTCACTGTTCGGAATGTAGGTGCCTTGGTAGATAGCCGGGAGAAACGCCGAAGTCCAAAGCTGCGGGCCGACGATCGGATAGCCGGGACAGAGCACGATAAACCCCGGGAGATTTTGATTCTCGGAACCGAGGCCATAGGTGAGCCACGAACCCATAGACGGGCGGCCGGGAACGCGCGTGCCGCAATTCATCATGAACAGAGATGGTTCGTGATTGGGAATATCCGTGTACATGGAGCGGATCACGCAAACATCGTCAATGCACTCGCCGAGCTTGGGGAAAATCTCGCTCACTTCGATGCCGCTTTTGCCGCAGCGGTGAAACTGGAACGGCGAACCGAGCAGACTGCCCGTTTTGCGCTCGGTCTTTAGATTTCCCGAGGGCATCGGTCGGCCGCTGTATTTCTGCAGCAGTGGCTTCGGATCGAACGTGTCCACTTGCGACGGGCCGCCGTTGAGGAACAGGAATATGACGTGCTTGGCTCTGGCCGGGAAGTGAGGATTCTTGGGCGCCAGCGGATTGGTTTGCTGAGCGGCCGGCAGCATGCCCGCCAATCCGGTCATACCAAAGCCTGCTCCCATAGTCCGTAAGATGTCGCGTCTGGTCATAGATTCCTCAGTTCAGATAGCTAAATTCGTTGGAGCTCAGCAGGACTTGCGTGTATTGCGGCCAAGCTTTGGGCGAGGCCTGCAGAAATTCGAGGGCCAGTTTGCGTTCGCCGGCGGTGGGCTCACGCTGAAAGATCAGGTGATAGGCGCGCGTGATGCGCGCATCGTCATCGCCGCTCGATTCCTGAAGCGATTTCGCAAGCGCTTTCGACTGCTCCATGACGAAATCGCTATTCATGAAGAAGAGCTTCTGCAACGGGACCAGCGTGGGCAGACGCTGTTCACTCGTCACCACCGGATTGGGAAAATCGAAAAGCGCCAGCACGGGATCAAGTCTCCGCCGGCTGACGAACCCGTAAACCGTCCGCCGGTGATTATCGGGGCCGAACGGAGTCGCCGGGCCGCCGGCTTTCAGATCCAGATTGCCGGCTACGAATAGCAGCGAATCGCGAATCGATTCCACATCCAGCCGCCTGCGGTTGGCGTGCCAGAGGAGGCGGTTTTCAGGATCGGCGGCATAGGCGGTTTCATCGTTCCCTGTGCTCAGCGCATAGGTGGAACTCAGCATCATCTCCCGGTGCAGCTTCTTAAGCGACCAGCCTTCCGCCATAAAACGCGTGGCTAGATAATCGAGTAACTCGGGGTGCGAGGGCGTATCTCCTTGCTTCCCAAAGTTACTCGGCGTTCGCACGATGCCTTGCCCGAAATGCTGTTGCCAGATGCGGTTCACGATCACGCGTGAGGTGAGCGGGTTCTTAGGATCGACAATCGCTTCCGCCAGGTCAAGCCGTTCGTGTCCCGGCGCAAAACGCGCGGGAGACCCTGGACTTAAGATCGCCAGAAAATGCGGCGGCGCCGGGTCGCCAGGGCTGTCTTTATTGCCGCGCAGCCAGATGTGCTGTTCTTTAGGCTTCTTCAAATCGGCGATGGTCTGCAAGTACGGATAATGCGGCGGAAGGCCCTTTTTGAGCTCAGTCAACTGGGTACGGAGGAAATCCAGGTGGCTTTTCCAGACGCCCGTGAGAAAGCGATCTATCGATTTATCGCCGTAATGATAGATACCTTTTTCGCCGAAGAACTCCTCCCACAGCACATATTTGTCGCGAGCCATGGAAATTAGGTTGGCGTCCGACAGATTCTCGCGGCTGGGGTTCAAGCCGAGCCGGATGTGATTTTCATCGTCGACGCGTTTCTTTTCGCTGTTGATCTCAAGCAGCAGAGTTTGGAAGTCACGCGCGGCTTGGGGCGATTTCTCTTTGTCGAACTTGGCGAGAAAGGGATGTTTGCGGTCTTTTATAGCGAGATATTTGCCCCATCGTTCGGCGGTCTCTTTATCGAGGCCCGCGACGTTCCCCAACATATAGGAAGCGGTATCTTGCGCCAGAATTTCCGCCAGTTCGTTGGATTGGCGAGAGATGAAATCCTTAATCTCTTTTTCAAGCGCGTCGAGCTGTTTCTTCTTGGCCTCGTAGCGCTCGACTTCTTCTTTCGGCGCTAAGGGAGTTTCATGCAATTCGGTGTTGTTGAAGATGCCAAGCAGCGAGTAGTAATCCTGCGCCGGAATGGGATCGTATTTATGGTTGTGGCAAGTGGCGCAAGCGACCGTGAGAGCCAGGAAACCGCGCGTGGTGGCATCCACCCGCTCGTCTTGAAACTCCGGGCTGAGTGAATAGAAACCCAGGCCGGCTTCATAGCGTTCATGTTGCGGCAGAAGGTCGCCGGCGATTTGTGCTTTCACGAAAAGATTGAACGGCATGTCCTGCTGTACGGCTTGAATGACCCAATCGCGATAGCGGAAAGAATTTTCGTAAGGGCTGTCGCGTTCGGAATCCAGACGGTCGTCGGAATAACGCGCAATGTCAAGCCAGAAGCGGCCCCATTTTTCGCCATAGCGCGGAGAATCTAGAAGTCGATCGACAACTTTGGCGAAAGCGTTCGCCGACTGGTCGTTTTCAAAAGCCAAAACCTCAGCGGGAGTAGGTGGCAGGCCGGTCAGATCGTAAGAAGCGCGGCGGATGAACGAGCGTTTGCTGGCGGCGGCAACGGGCTTGAGATCGCGCTCTTCCAGCTTGGCGAGAATGAAACGATCGATATCGCTATGCGCCCATTTTTTGTCGTGAACGGCGGGTGGCGGCGGATTCGCAATCGGCCGGAACGACCAGAAAGCGCGTTGTTCAGCGCTGATGACGTAAGGCGCGGCGACGGGCGCAGCAGCGGCTTTATCCGTTTGCGGCCACACTGCGCCGTTCTTGATCCACGTTTCAACATCGGCAATTTGGGAATCGGTGAGACGGCCGGTGGGAGGCATCTTGAGGCGCGCGTCGTTGTAATGCAGCGCCTTGACCATGAGGCTACCGGCGGGATCGCCCGGAACGATGACTGCGCCCGACTTGCCGCCCATCAGCGCATGTTCAACCGTATCCAGCTGCAAGCCTCCCATGCGCTCTTCGGTGTGGCAGGCGTAGCAATTGTTGACGAAAAGGGGACGAATCCGCATCTCGAAAAACTCTTCATTCGCGCCGCTGGGCTTTTGGGCGAAAGCTGTAGCGAGAGTGAAGAGAATGGCCAGGGGTCTCATGAGGGGCCTGGCCGCCGCGAGATTCATGAGCTTGAACGTGTGCAACGCCTCCTGGTTAAGAATACTGCAAATCCGCGTGGGAAGACCCCTGAAGGCCGGTCGCGGATCTTCTTCACCTGTCCAGCCGCAAGCGGGGCAGGTGTGAAGCGCGTGGGTTTTTTTGTGCCGAAATTTGCCCTCTCTGAGACAAAAGCCCGTCCGAGAGAATGGGCGCGACGTCGTGCGTGAAGGTGACGGGCGGGAGCGTTCCATTGAACTCTCAGTTCTCTTTCTTTCGCTCGAAAATCGTGTAACCATTCTGCGAATAAATCGGCGTGTAGGTTTCCGCCAATAAATTCTGTATATAACTGTAGGCGGCAGGCCAGTTGCGCCGGTCAGCCTCGATAAAGCCCTGGTAATTCGGGCTTACCACTATAAAATCGGGCTTTTTGCGGCTCGAATAAGTAATACGCTCATCGTCCACCATATTTCGGTCAAAGCCCATGGCAAAACCAAACTCCGAGCCTGCCAGTATCAAGTCGCTGGATTTCGCATGGCTCTTTAAGAAATCAGCGACTGGAAGATAAGTCTTGTGGTAATCGTCCCGGTAGGATGTGTAGAGCAGTCCGCCCGCATTCACCGCAAAGAATATCGCGGCGATGGCCACTGCAATCGAGCGTTGCGCGCGCCGCTGCTGCCATAGCCAAATCAACCAGACGGCCACCACCGCGTCATAAACGGGTACCAGATGAACGCCATACTTCACCTCCTTGGTGTTGTCGTAAAACGTCATGACTACGACATAAACCAGCCACAAACCAAGCAGCGGACGAATGCCGGGATCGCGCCGCGCTGCGCGATTGAACAGCAGACTGATGGCGGCGATGATATAGATCACGACCGAAAGAATCTTGATTCGGTAGAGAGACGCCATGCCAGGAGCGAACCCTCCCATCCCGGCGTGCCGGCGAAGTTCGCCTATGACCGCGCGCAGTGGGTGGCGAAAACCGCCGAGCCGGTCTACATCGATCACGTTGCCGAGAAATTGAGCGCGAAACAAGTCCGGCGCTACGCTGATGTACCAATACCAACCGGCGCCAAAAACCAGATAGGGAATCGCCGCCAGGAGCAGGAGCTTGACGCCGATGCGCGAGCGATCATAATACACGGCGAGAAATGCCACCGCGCATAACACTGGAATGCCGGGAGTGGGGTGAGTCAACCCGCAGGCTGCTACAAATGTTTGACTCACTAAAACAGCCGCCGCCAAATGCCGCTCGCGCAATTCGAGATAAGACAGAATGGCCAACGATGCCAAGCCCAAACTCATGGCATCCATGCGATCCAGCGCCATTTGCGAAACGAACTGATAGTCGAAGGCCAGCAACAGCATGGTCCAGAAGGCCGTGACATCGTTTCCAGTGAAGCGTCTTACGATGAAGCCCCAGGAGACAAGCCCGACCAGCCCCCACGACAAAGCGAAACAGCGGGCCGACAACAAGCTGAAGCCCAAGACTTTGAACCACGGTACTTGCACAAAAAACTGTAACGGCACTACCCAGTAGGTGCGCAGATTGATGCCGCGCCAATATTGGCCAGCCGTCTCTAACAAAGGTGTGCCGGTGGTTCCGTTATGAATCAGGCTCCAGGAAGGCGACGAATACCACGCCTCGTCGTTCCACGGACTCGTGGAGACTGCTCTCCCGAAACCCAGCAACAGATAGCAAACTACTACCAGAATAGGAAGCCAGCGACGTAAAGCCATTCTATACATAAATTCTCTTCACCCGCGCGTGGATACCGCACAGTACGCTATAGGAAATCGTTCCGGCCAGTTTGGCAATCTCTTGCGCGTCGATCGACACGTCGCCTTCGGTGCCAAGCAGAGTCACGGCATCGCCCACTTTGGTCTCGGGGCTGCCGGTAACGTCAATGGACGTGAGATCCATCGAAACCGCCCCAACGATCGGCGCGAGCTTCCCGTTTACGATGACGCTGCCGCGGTTGGAAAGGCGATGCGGAATGCCATCGGCGTAGCCCGCCGCCAGTATGGCGAGGCGGATCGGTTGCGGCGCTCGAAACATCCCCCCATAGCCAATGAGAGATCCAGCCGGGAGATCTTTCACCGAAAGAACGCTGGCGCGCCAGGTGAGCGCGGGTTTCACCGCCAAAGCTCGCGCCGGCGCATGCCCGCGCGCCGGGGAGACATAGCCATAGATCGCGTGGCCGGGCCGCACCATCCCACGCCAACTCCGTTTCCTACGGTAAGCCACAGGTATCGTACTCGACAAGTGCAATAAATTGGGTTCGACACCGGCTGCGGCCAGCCCGGCCACGGTCTTCTCGAACAGCGCAATCTGATCGTCGGTCTGGCTGGTCTGATAATTCGCCGCCGAAGCAAAATGCGTCATGAGCGCTTCCACCTCCACGTTCTTGGCCGCAAGAATGGCTTCCGCGATGGCAGCCGTATCGGCTCGGACTCCCAACCGGCCCATCCCTGTGTCGATCTTCAAATGGCAAAGGGCTCGCTGGTTGCGTTGCGCAGCCAGCCGATCCAATTCGGCCAGGTCGGCCAGCGAATGGATCACGGGCGTGAGGTTGTAGGCGAGCAGGGCCTCCCGCGTGAACGGCAGAAAATCGGCCATGACCAGAATGCGCGTGCGGGTACCGGCATCGCGGAGTGCCACCCCTTCTTCGGTATTGCTCACGGCCAGCCAGCGCGCGCCGCGCTCTTCCAAAACGCGAGAGACCTCCACCGCGCCGTGCCGGTAGGCGTCCGCTTTCACCACTGGCATCACTTCCACATCGGCTCCCACAAGCTGGCGAATCGCTTCGAAGTTTGCGCCGATTTGCGCGCGCGAAACTTCCACCCAAGAACGATACGGCATCATGCTATCTAGCTTGGCAGACTGGCCCATTTCACCCGGTCTTGTCAGCGTGCCGACTCGGAGATGTCGCGACGCGAGTTGTCCCCGATCGAGTATGCAGTCGCCAATTGAAATAGCCGCGCTGCGAATCCTGATACTTGGCAGAAAGCAAAGGAATGTACGGCGCAGGTGTTCTGCCGAGGGGCCGTCACACTGCGAAACGTAGCAGCGCTAGATTGCGCGAACGTTTCGGACGGCGTGTGCTGCGCTCCGCTTATACGCGATCGGCAACGGCCATCGGGTTAGCGATTCAAGCGGGGCAACCCGGCACGTACCAAAAGCGGGAGCTTGGGGTGGGAACATCGGTGTGATCCCGGTGAACCCGCCGCTAGGTGTGCGACTGAAACCCTGCGACAACGCACAACCCCGAGCCGCGAGTGTCAACGAGCGGTACCCGATGCCGACATGTATTGATTTTCAACGGAGTGCCCATGGACCTGCGGCCCATCAATCACAATGAAAATCGACTCCGAGCCGGAAGCGTCAGCGACCTAGTTTGGTCTTTCTCCTTCTCCGCCACCTCCCCGGTTTTTCAACGGAGCGCTACGCACGTATTCCCTACGCAAGGATTTGATCGTTTGGCCGCCGCTAGCGGCCGAAAGGACCGCGAGAATAATCTTGCATGCGACTCGAAGGCAAAATCGCCATCAATCATCGAACTGGCCAGCCAATCGCCATTCGAGGGGCGGCAGAAGGTGCCCGCGTGATCGGGGCTGGCCTGGGCCCTCGTCCCCTCAGCGGAAACCACCAGGGAAATTCCGTTTTCTCGAAACGTCTGCTTCATAACTGAGCACAACTAAAGCGGCCGATCGCACTCGAGCCACCGGCATCCACAACTGCAAGATTTCGCCGCACACAACGTTGTCCAACCCCCATCGCGGAGTGAATCGCCCAGGGCGCTCTGCTCCGAAGGCGCGCGGAAACTTCAGAATCAGCCGCGATGAGCGTCACAAAGGACCCCCTTTTTGAAACACTTATGACTTAGAGATATCAGAAAAGGATCAGCACCAAATTCTTCAGTACGCCGACCGACGGTCGCGCCGGCATCGGAGTATCGCGGGTTCTTGCGGGCTCTGAATCTCGAATCTCGTGACGGCATACTCGTTGATGCCTATTCGGGTAACAGATTCCAATTGGAGATTCCCATCGACAGTGTTTGCAACGAACTGGCACCTCAGTTGAATCAAGAGGTGAGACTCTTGGCTTCGGTACGGGCCCGGCGAAACGTTGAGGATAGACGACTGTAGGATTCCTTAATTGTCCATAGCCTTATCGAAGAGAAGGGGAGTGGGGCACAGGCGCGTAGCGAATGATCGGTTTGCCGGTCCTTTCCTTGGAAAAACGCCGTCACCGAATGCGGCGGCGCCTCGGGCCAACTTACGAACACCCACTCGTTCCCCCACAATTCTCACACTTATAGCAAGACCCATTGCGCGTCATCATGCTCCCGCACTCGGAACACAATGGCGCATCGCCTGTGCTCGCATCGAACGGCAACGCTTGCTGTGGCTCAACCACAGTCGGCCGCAGCTTCGGAGTTTCCCCCGCTTCGTTCGCCTCCGTGATCCCTAAAAAGCGCGCACCGAGCCAACGGAAAATATAATCGATAATCGATTTGGCATAGGGCACCTGCTGGTTGCCGGTCCAGCCGCTGGGTTCGAAACGCACGTGACTGAATTTATCCACAAAGAATTTCAGCGGCACGCCGTATTGCAGACCGTAGCTGATCGACGTCGCCAGCGTGTCCATCAAGCCGGAAATCGTCGAGCCTTCCTTAGCCATGGCAATGAAGACTTCGCCGGGAGTGCCATCCTCATACATGCCCACCGTGATGTAGCCTTCGTGGCCTCCGATGGAGAATTTGTGCGTGAGCGATTGGCGCTCGTCGGGCAATTTGCGGCGGACGGGACGGTAGACCACCTTCTCGATGATCTTCTGCTCAGGCGCGGCCAGTGGCGTCATCTTCTTCTCGCCCTTGCCGGTGCCGGAACTGAGCGGCTGCACGCGCTTCGAGCCGTCGCGATAAATCGCGACCGCCTTGAGCCCCAGCTTCCAGCTCTCGACATACGCGTCCATGATGTCTTCCGCCGTGCACTCTTCGGGCATGTTGATCGTTTTCGAAATCGCGCCCGAAATGAATGGCTGCACAGCGGCCATCATGCGGATGTGACCCATATGGTGTATAAAACGCACGCCGTTTTGCGGACGGAAGCTGCAATCAAAAACCGGCAGGTGCTCAGCCTTCAACTCCGGCGCGCCCTCAATGGTTCCCGTTGAATCGATATGCGCCACAATCTTTTCCGTCTGCTCGGCGGTGTAGCCGAGCTTGATGAGCGCTTGCGGCACGGTGTTGTTGACAATCTTGATGACACCGCCGCCCACCAGTTTTTTGTACTTCACTAGAGCCAGATCAGGCTCAATGCCGGTGGTATCGCAATCCATCATGAAGCCGATGGTGCCGGTGGGCGCCAGCACGCTGATTTGCGCATTGCGGAAGCCGGCGATAGAGCCAACCTTGTGCGCCTCGGCCCAGCAAGCTTCAGCCGATTCATACATAGCGCGCGGCACGCGCCGGCTATCGATGCCATTCACCGCGTTCCAGTGCATGCGAATCACTTCCAGGAACGGCTCTTCGTTCACGTTATAGCCGGGGCATGGACCCACCGCTTCGGCGATGCGCGCACTGGTCAGGTAAGCTTGGCCGCTCATGATGGCGGTAATGGCGGCGGCATAATCGCGGCCTTGGTCGCTGTCGTAAGGAACGCCCAGGGCCATCAGCATCGCGCCCAGGTTGGCGTAACCCAAACCGAGCGGCCGATAATCATGCGAGTTCTTGGCGATGCGCTCGGTCGGATAGCTGGCGTTGTCGACCAGAATCTCCTGCGCGAGCGTCACCGTATCCACGGCGTGCCGGAAGGCTTCCACATCGAACACTCCATCCAGCCCGACGAACTTCATCAGGTTCAGCGACGCCAAATTGCAGGCGGAATCGTCCAGGAACATATATTCCGAGCACGGGTTCGATGCATTGATGCGCGCCGTGTTCTTCGACGTGTGCCATTTGTTGATGGTGGTATCGAACTGCATGCCCGGATCGCCGCATTGATGCGTGGCTTCGGCAATCTGCTTCATCAGATCGCGCGCTTTGTAACGGTTCACCGGTTGTCCGGTGGCAACGCTGCGGGTCCACCAATCGGTATCGGCCACGACGGCTTGCATGAATTCGTCGGTCGCGCGGACCGAGTTGTTGGCGTTCTGGAAGAAGATGCTGCCATAAGCTTCGCCATCGAGCGACGAGTCGTAGCCGGCGTCAATCAGCGTGTGCGCTTTCTTCTCTTCTTTGGCCTTGCACCAGACGAACTTTTCAACGTCGGGGTGATCGGTGTTCAGGATCACCATTTTTGCGGCGCGGCGCGTCTTGCCGCCCGATTTGATCACGCCGGCAAAAGCGTCGAAACCCTTCATAAAGCTGAGCGGGCCGGAGGCGCGGCCGCCACCCCAAAGATAGGCGTTCTCTTCACGAATGGCGGAAAGATTTGTGCCGGTGCCCGAACCCCATTTGAAGAGCATGCCTTCGGTTTTAGCTAGGTCCAGTATGGATTCAAGCGAATCGCCGACCGAATTGATGAAGCAGGCCGAGCACTGCGGATGATTCTCTCCCGGCACCAGCTTTTTCACCACTTGGTCCGCTTCGTCGAAATAGAAACCGTAGCCGCGCGATTCGCGGACGCCCACGTTGAACCAAACCGGTGAATTGAAGCAGGCCTTCTGCGTGAGCGTCAGGTGCGCCAATTCCGCGCGGAAGTTCTCCCCATCTTCCTTAGTCTTAAAGTAGTTGCCGCTCAACCCCCAATCGGCTATCGTGTCCACCACGCGATGCACCAATTGAGCCACGCTGGTTTCCCGTTCTGGAGCCCCCATGCGGCCATGGAAGTATTTGCTCACCACAATGTTCGTGGCGGTTTGCGACCAATCGGCAGGCACTTCAACGTCGCGCTGCTCGAAAATCACTGAGCCTTTATCATTCCCAATGGTGGCCGTGCGCCGCTCCCAGGAAACCTGCTCATAGGGGGTAGCACCCGCTTCCAGTTTGGCTATGAAGTAGCGAGGGAACGACACGCCGATGCGCTCCTCTTTCTTCAAAGAATGATGCAGCTCTTTCACTTTAAGGGCTAGGTTAACGCTTAATTGTCCCATTCTATCTGGGCCTTTCTTCTTAGGGGTGGTGGATTGAGTTGACTAGAACAGTGTCCACCTTATTCCCAAAGGTGTCAAGAGCGGAATCACTCCATATGGTAGCAATGCACAAGAAATCCACAAGATCTAGGGGTGTGCTGGCCGCATGCCGTACTAGACCACTAGTTTCTCGGCAAGTCCTCGACTTTTCACCGACCCCCAAAATGAGCCGTGGGCATTACTCGCAGCATGAATTCTCCGAAAAGAGGGACGGTGAACTCGATATCGCCATGGGCGGGACTGTAGATCATTCCTTTGTGTATCAATCCGTTGCGCAATGGGGCGACGGATTGAACTTTTACGCCAAAGAGCTCGGCAATGTCGCTGGAGCGCTGTGGGCCGCCGCCTAGTTCAGCGAGCGCCCGCAAGTAGTCTTTTTCGCGAGGAGTGAGTCGATCGAAACGTACCCGAAAAAAGCTCTGATCCAACGCCTCCACCGAGCGAACAGTTGCTTGCTCCACGTCATTCAACTCAATAGTGGGACCGGTGGCAATATCCCAGGCTTCGTAGCCCCACTGCTGCAAGAAATAGGGATATCCTAGCGTCATTTTCAGCACCTCGGTGATCGCATCTTCAGCAAAGCGCACTCCCTGCCTTTGTACTGGAGATTGTAGAGCGCTGGTGGCATCGGCAGAAGTTAACGGACCCACCGCCGGAAAGTCGAAGAGGCGCTCTGCATAGGACTTGGATCTACCGGAGAGTCCGACGATCTGAGGCAATCCAGCGCCAACAACAACCAGGGGTAGAGCACGTTGAGCAACCTGGTGAAGAGCCATAATCAGAGCGCTCAACTCAGATTCGGTCAAGTATTGGAGCTCGTCTATGCAAATAGCAACGGCTTTCTTACGGTCGGCAGCCGCCTCCGCGACAGCTACAAACAGTTCCGAAAGATCGGTTTCGAGGTCGCCGCTGTCTGCTGTTCCCTTTTCGGGATCGACGCCCAATTCGAGTTCCAGATCGCCCAACTTCGTCTTAGCTTTGAGTCCATTCATGAAGCTTCTTAAGACTCTGAATCCGCGCTTGACCTTTTCGCTTACCTTCTCCATGGCATCCAGGCTGAATAGGACTTGACGAAGCTGTGGCAAGAGCAGAGCTGGCAAAGACTTGTTTTCATGTGCTTCGATAAGGAGCGCTCTGAAGCCATCGTCTTCAGCAATTGTCCGTATCCGATTCAGCAGAACCGTCTTGCCGACACCGCGCAGCCCGACGAGTATCATGCTCTTAGCGGGACGGCCGAGTCTCAGTCGATGCAAGGCAATGCGCGCTCGCTCCAAAATAGCGTCCCGGCCGACTAGTTCTGGCGGCGGGGAGCCAGCTCCTGGTGAGAATGGATTTTCGAGAGGATTCAAAGTATAGCTAAGTTATAGTTGTATACTTAAAAATTAGCATACATCGCTAACTGTTGTATACTTCTCTCATCCGGGTTTCTTTCAGAACTGTTCGGCTGACGCATGCCGCAGGCAAGATCACGGTCTACCGTTCCACGTGGAACTTCTTGTGTGAAAACTGTTGAAAACATCCATCGAAAGCTAATAAAATTAGCCATAAGGCTAATACAATTAGCCTTACAACTGGAAAACCAATGAAAACAGACAAGCAAATCGCCGCTCCTGGCACTGTCATTGCGGCACCACTCATTCTGCTCCGTGCGGAGGGTGCCTTCGTCTTTATCCTCAGCATTCTTTTGTATGCTCACACCGGTGCTTCCTGGTGGCGCTTTGGCGCGCTGCTGCTCGTACCAGACGTTCTAATGGCCGGTTATTGGCTCGGTCCGCGCAGGGGGGCCGCGTTCTACAACTTCGCTCACACTTATATAGGTCCCGTGTTGCTGGCTGGCTTCGCCGTCGTGAGTTCACACCTCGGGCTACTTCCTTACTCGCTCATTTGGACCGCACACATCGCCATGGATCGCGCATTAGCCTACGGCTTAAAGTACCCCACCGGCTTCAAGAAGACGCATCTGGGATGGATCGGGGCGTGACATGAGCGCCCACGCCAAAACGTCAGATCACGATATCTGCCAGGCTGTTCGCAAACTACTCGAAAGTGGCGGCGAGGCTGGGTTATCCATGCAAGCAATCGCGGAGTCGGTAGGCATTCGCGCTCCATCGCTTTACAAGCGCTTCGCGAACAGAACGGATTTGCTCGCGGCCGCGGCACAGGTTGGGTTGCAGGAGTTGGCGGAACTGCTAAAGAACTCGGCGCCCGCAAGTGATCCAACGCTAACCGGCCAAACGTATGAGAGTTTGGAACGAATGGCGCACGTTTATCGTAAGTTTGCGAAGAAGAACCCGCGAACTTATGGATTGATCTTCAGTGAGTCCCTCGCGGCGCGCGAAGACCTGTTGGCGGCCAGGCAAGCGTCGGCCGAACCGCTGCTCGCTCTGTTAGTGCAGCAGGTGGGGCAAGATGCGGCTCTTCCGGCCGCGCGTCTTTTGGTCTCTTACTTGCATGGCTTTTTGTCTATGGAACTGGCACGAGCGTTTCGTTTCGGCGGCAACGTCAATGAAGCGTTTCAGTATGGCCTCACAAAGATCATCGAGAGTTTATTGAGGGAGCAAAGCCGGCGGGATGGAGAAAATCGTAACGTTTTGGTGTGAGAGTTTTTCAGGATTCTAAAACTTCCTGATAACACACTTTGAAACTTTGGCGAATCCTGCCGCATCTGAAAGCACTGTATGAGGCAATCAGAGCCTAGAAAAGGCCAAAAGGTATTAGTTTTCAATTAGTTGGACCAGTAAAGCGAAGACGCCTCAACATCGAACAAAGGGTATAGGCTTAAGGAGAAAAAGAAATGGCTATCAACAAAAAGAAGGAAGCTCGGAAGGTTCTCGACGCGAAAAAGCGCGAACTGATGTCCGGCACCTCCGATCGGGAAGAGATTCTGATCGAAAACGCGGCCGAAGAATTCGACCGTTTGCAGCAACAATTGAATCGCGAAGTAGCGATTCGGAACCTGGACCGCGAGTCAAAGCTGCTGAAAGAAGTGCAGGCTGCGATCAACCGGGTCGAGGAAGGCACGTATGGCACGTGCCTGCGGTGCGAGGAAGAAATTCCAGAGAAGCGGATGAAGGCCGTGCCGTGGGCGGCTTACTGCGTAGGTTGTCAGGAAACGATCGAACGCCAGCGCGCCGCCGGCGAAGAGGTCGAGGAGGAAGCCGAGGCTTTTGAACGGGCCGCCGCCTAACGGCGACGGCGGCCTTTACCCCAGTTCGAGTTCTTGTCAGGCTTCTTCGAGTAAAAGCACGGGAGCCACAGCCAAGTGGGCGGTCGATCCCGCCGAGCAGGTTTCAAGTACGGCCGAGGCGCCGCTCATTTCCCCGTTTAGAACGTGGGGATGAACCGTGACTTCGGCCTTTTTCATTTTGAATTCCCCATATTGGAACAGCGGGAAAGACTCGCGCACCGGCAAGGCGCGCTCTTGCACTACATAAGGAGCCCGCAAGGCCAGTCTCAAAGCCCGGTCCCAGGCAGCTGGCGTCATTTCAGCTCCAATATAAGCCCGCTGATCGCTCGAATCTTCATTTGGCAGTAGAGCCAGACGCTCACGCTGGCTCAGGATAAATTCGGGCAGGTCGATTTCCTTGTCGGCATGCTTTGTCTTGCGGGCCGATACAACGCGCGTCCAAGCGATGGAGTTGCGGATCAACTTGCGGTCGGCGGTCGGGAGATGCGCCGTCACGGTTTCGTCAGTGAGCAGATCAAAAAGTGCGCGCCGCTGGGCAAATTCTGCTCGGAAGCTGTTCACCACGCAGACCACGCCGTCACGATACGCGCGTAGCAGCGGATGCGATAGATCCCAGCGCGTCAATATCTCTCGCGTCAAGATGCGGCGGAAAACCAAATCGATCGCAAACTCCCCGCAATGCAGCTTTCCGCCGGAATATTCAAGTAAATCGGGCGGTACCAGCCGCGCGTTGGCGCCCAGCCGACTCAGAGATTCTGCCAATAAGCGGCCTTCGGTCGACGAAGCCAAGTTATTAGAACCCGATTCGGGTCCCAATTCGACAATCGCTATGGCCGGCTTAGTCTTGCCGCCGAACTGGCGGTACGCCGATTGAATGGCCTGTAGCAGCGCTTTGGGGCCGCCCAGTTTCGAAAGTTTGTAACGGCCGCGTTTAAACTCTTTCAGCAAGGGCAGTTCAAGAAAAAGATCGGCCAGAATATTCGAATAAACCAAACCCGCCGGCTTGCACGCGTCCACGCCCTGCAGGAAAAGCGATCCATTCTTAAGATTCGCGTCCAGCGAAGCCGTTACGCCCGCCCGCGCATAGCCATGTGGGATGGCGGCCAGCATCTTTTCGGCCGGCAGCATCTGCAACCGGCTCAAAAGCACCGGTGAAGCGAAAGCAATCGCTTCCACGCGATCCAAAATCTCGGCCATTTGCGACGTTAGGCGGCTCAGCGTGTCCAATTGACGTCGAGTGACGAAATGCGGTCGCAAAACAGGCGCCAGCAGCCGCCCGGAATCCACCAGATGCCGCTGGCGCATCTCCTCCTGAAACTGCTCGGCCCACGAAGTATCGCGATAGCTCGGCCGTTCCAAGAGCTTGTGATAGCGTGCGATTGCGTCTCCGAGCTGAGCCATAGAACTGATTTCTAAGGTAGTTAGTATGACATGCTAAGTCAACTCGGCGCTTCAATATGGCTTAATAAGAGATATGCCCTCACCGTTCGAAGTGACGCCGCAAGCGGCCAAGGACCAGCTAAATGGCTCAAAACAAGCGACTTTGATCGACGTTCGCGAACCCGTCGAATGCGCCTTGGCGCGCATCGAAGGGGCCGAATTGATTCCGATGGGCTCCATCCCGGCGGAATTGCAAAAACTGGAGGGCCTGTCCGATTCCGGCGATTTGCTGATTCTCTGCCATCACGGCGTTCGAAGTTTGCAGGTAGCCATGTGGCTGCGCGCGCGAGGAATCGAGAATTGTTATAGCGTGGCTGGCGGGATTGACCTCTGGAGTTGCGAGGTGGACCCCACCGTTCCCCGATATTAACGACGAGTGCAAGAGGAATGTCGGCGTCTTCATGCCTACCACACCAGCCGAAAGAAGCCGGCTGACAGAGCATACTCAAAAACCAGATCGTCGCCGTCAGCACCGAGCAAACGGGGCGTGAAAGGGTATCCGCCGAGCGGCGGCACATCGAGGAGAATCCATTGCGAAGTTGTACGGTCGAACAGATATACGAGTCGGGCTTTGCCACCGGTGGTTCCCACCGACACCATCACGTCCCCACCTTCTGTTGCGGCGACCCCATCGATGTGGCCGTCCCAGAACCGGGCCGATGCCGGTTTGGGCAGTCCGGGAAAAACGTGCTGCTCAATGGTGTCTGTGGGTATTTCCACATACCGGCTTTCCCCTCCAACCGCTGAATACCAACCTAAGCGATCGCGAAGAGCGAACAGCTTCCCCCACAAGATGTGAGATTCTTCCCGCGACGACCTGAAATTGGCTTGGGGCAAGGCGGAAGCCATGGCCGATCCGGAACGGCTAAATTGCCGCAAGATTCCGGCATTCGGATCGAGCGCGGGGTCGTTCGAATTGCCTTGGATCATCTCGTGACCGAGAGTCCAAACCGTTCCATCGTCCGCGACGACCACGTGATACGGAAAATAGACGCCAGTCCGAACGATACGTTTTGTTTTGCCGTCGGGCGAAAGGAAAGCAAGAAACGGGCTGACATCTGTAAAAGGAGATGGCAACGCAGCCGCAACAATCGAGCCATCTCTGAAGAGGTCAAAGTCCGAAATGTGGTACTCTGAGTCCTCCGGGAATTGCAGCTTGGAGGAGGCAACCAAATCGCCGTTCCGGCTCAAGGTGTAGAAGCGCCCAGACAAAAGGTCTGCGCAGACGAAGGCTCCGTGCGTAAATTTTAGCCCGTCGGCCAAATGAGCTATCGGATAAAGGTCGTTTGCGTCACCTTCTTGAATCACCCTCGGAGCCGAATCAGCGGCGAGCGCCGCAATAGAAATGGCGGTGATGCCAGCTAGGACGGGCGAAAGTGGCATAGTACCTTGTTTGACGCTAAACCCCGGCTAATCGTTCAGGCAAGGCGTCCCAAACGACAGTTTACGTGACGGTCGCGAGTTCTCTTTATTGGAACACTCCCATTTGCGAGAACGATCAACCACGTACCCGGCGATGAGCGGAAAGCTGATGATCCAGACCCACGCCACAGGTGCGAATGCTCCCGAAGTCCCGATAAACGAGTAGAGTGCCCGTTCGCCAAGAGATCCGACGGCCCCGATTACAACTGCCCAAATTAACCGCTGCCTCGACCTCGGAAGAGCTCGTGACACACCGCTCACGCTCGTGCCGCCCCAGAATGACAAACCCGAAATAACGGCGACGATTCCTGAGATCGTCAATCCAACCTCGATTGGAATTAGCGGTGTGCTTTGGAACTTAGGGTCCGTGTTGTGCGCGATGAAAGCTTCCCAATATCCCAGTGCCGACGAGAATACCAGGTAGGCAAAGGCGCACGACGCCGCTTCAGCGCATTTGCGGGATCGCAGGATGAGCGATAGGAACACAAGCGCGCCTGTTGGCCAGAGGAAGAACGGCCAACTGTACGCAACTGCGGCGAAGAGGTCTCTCAAGTATCAGGTTACGAATTGGAGCATTCGCTTGTTCTGTCGCCAAGTGAGGACTTTGTGAGGGGTTGTGGTTTGCCGACTCGAGCGTCAGGCGAGTACCTTTCGCGCTTATTCAATGCGGAAAGACAGGTAGAATTATGTTTCACTGACCGGTTGAGAAATGTTGGCGCGCGTCCTCAACCATTGGGTCGGAACTATCGCTGGCCTTGATATCGAGGAACGTTTTGTACCAACTCCTTCCGCTGGCACCTAGACCTTCTTCCGCCAGTCCGTGGAGATAGTAGACAGGCGGAAAAATACGATAGCTGGGGGTGTCATCCATGAAGACGGCGGCTGCCTCTCCCTTCCGGCGGAGGCACATTTCCAGCTCGCCATCGGCTTCCGGGTATTTCTTGGCTCGAAGATAGGCGCGGCCAAGATCGTAGCGTACCAACCAGGAATCCGTTTGCTTGAGCGCTTCCTCAAATTCGGCGATCGCCGCGTCGGTGCGCTGATTTTCGAAGTCCTGCTCACCTTTGATGAGCGCGGCATAAAACTTCGTATCGGGAAGTTCGTCATTCTTCATTTGCTTAACGACTTCCGAAACTCTGGGGGATCTCAGTCTGACGAAAACCTGCGCTAGCTGAAACAGAACAGTATAAGCATTGTTCCTCAGGTCGGCGGCTCGTGAAGCTGCTGCCAGCGCCAGGCCCGGTTTCCCGGCGATTAAGTGAGCTTGGGCAAGCACGACCAGTTTGACGACCGCTGCGGAATCGTTATTGGTGGCTAGATCGGTGTCCGCGCCGGCCTGCAAAAGTTTGACGGCGTCTTCTATTCTCCCTTGGTAAACTGCAATGTCGGCAAGTCCGATCGCCGCAGACGAAGCTCCCTCGTCGCTCGCCCGCCGCAAGTCATTGTATTCTTTCTGCGCACCGGGAACATCTCCTTGAGCCAGTTTCGATAGAGCAATGACAATGTAGGCCTTTTCAAACTTCGGATTCTCCTGAAGAGCTTGACTCGCCTGATCCACCGCGTCCGGGAACTTGCCATCGAACATAAGATACCAGCCCAGATTGGTCCTTTGCGCAACGTTGTTCGGATAAATGTCCAGTGCTTTGCGGCCATATTCGGTAGCTTTAGCCATGTCGCGCTTCAAGTACCAAGCCAATGCCAGATTCGCCTGACCCGCGTTGTCGGCTGGATACTCTTTGACTAGCTGATTGTATTCGTCAATCGCTTTGTCGGGAGAACCGGAAGTGATGTAGTATCCGCCGCGCGTGCGATATTTCTCACGGTCTGTCATCCGGTCGACGTGCTTCATGGCTTCGTTAAAGTACTTGAGGGCTTCATCCGGTTGATTCTTGTTTCGGTAAACGACCGCCAAACCGGCGTAAGCCCTCCCTAAGTTTGGGTCCATGAGAATGGCATGACGATACTCGGATATGGCTTCGTTGCGCTTCCCCCCCAGCGCGAAACCTTGCGCAACCTCATAAGCGTGAATAGCGTCGAGTGACGACGCGGTAAATGTTTCAGCGCGCTGGGCCGGCATGCTTTTCTCACCCAGGTCGCGGCGGATACCGGTCGCCATCTCAGCAAGAGTGGGCAGAACTGCGTCGCGGCTGCGCGCGGTCGCATGGCGGGAAGCCAGCGCCTCCATGCCGTTCGCACTCGCGACACGCACGTCCAGCGCATATTCCGACCCTTCGCGCTCGAGAGACCCCGAGACTACACTCTGGATCCCTTCCCGCACAGCGATTTGGTGCGCGTCCACTTCGCTCAATTCGCTGCTGCCTTGCAACTGTTTGGCGGCGTTACGGGCCGAGGTCCGGGAATACGAACTGATGAACGGCGATCGTTCCAGTTCTATGGCAAGAACGGATTCCAAGGTTCCACCAGAGAACACGGAGTCGCCCGTTCGGTTGACGAAATCGGAGATCAGCAAAGTGACGGGTGGGTGGGGTGCGGGCGGCATACTCGGGCGCTTTAACACAGCCCACCCTCCAAACCCGGCGGCGAGCAGCGCGAGTGCGGCCACTCCAATTTTCCAGCGTGTCTCGACAGTCTTAGCGCTACCTGGATGCAGCCAGAAAGCGATATCGTCTCTTAGTTCGCCGGCCGATTGATAGCGCTTTTTCGGATCGTCCTCCAGGCACTTGCGCACAATCCCGCTCAGCTTCCCGTCCGCGGCGCCAATGGAAGGAACGGAAGTGCGGCGCGGCAGAAGGTACGAAACGAAATCGTTCTTTTTTTCTTCAGATACCGGCAGCGAGGGCAGCTTCCCCGTAAGCAGTTCGTGAAAAACGACTCCCAGCGAATATAGATCCGATCTCTGGTCGGCCTTCTGAAGACGCAGTTGTTCCGGGGCCATGTATCCAAACGTGCCCATCAGGCCCGCGGTTTCAGTCCGGGTTTGATCTCCTAGTGGCCTCGCCAGCCCGAAGTCCGTGACAACCACGCGACCGTCCGGCTGCAACATGATGTTGCGTGTTTTGAGGTCGCGATGAATGATCTGCACTTGATGCGCGGCCTCCATGCCCGAAGCCGCCTGATACATGATTTGAGCCGTTTCGTTCGCCGAATAGGGGCCGTGTTTCTCTAACAAGGTAGCCAGATCCTCACCTCTCACAAATTCCATTGTGAGGAAAAGCAGACTGCCGTCGATTTCTAGATTGAAAATCCTGACGACATTTCTATGAGCGATGCGGCGCGCGAGGGCAATTTCCTCCTTGAAGCGCCGCTGCAGATCGCTCCGCTCGGAATACTCCGGAAGAATCACTTTAATTGCGATCGGATTGGATCCTTCGCCGCTAAGCTCGGTGTCGTTCGCCTCATAGACCGCGCCCATCCCACCATGGCCTATGACCCTGGTAATCTTGTATCGGTGGCAAAGTAAGCTCCCAACCGGTAACGTTGCCGGGAGACTTTCATGGACGGCCTGAGTGCCTTTAGGATGTAGGCTCCGGTCGAGTAGTGAATCGGTTTCAGCGTGGGCATTAAGAAGTTTTTCCACTTCCGCTATTAACAACGGATCACCCTTACATTCCTCGCGCAGGAACGAAGTTCGATTGTGAGCACCGTGATCGAGTGCCGCCTCAAAAACGCTTTTTATCCTACGAAGCCGCTCGGAAGTCATGGGTTAGCTCATGGCGAGAATGCCCATTATGATAGCAATTTAAGCTTAAGATTGTTGCGGAAAACACTTGAGATTAATCGCGGCTGTTTTATCCGCGGTCAAGCTTTGGAAATTTTGGCCCACACCGAAGGAGGATGAAACGTTGCCCGATGAGGATTTGTCTCTCGCGATTTACAATCAGCTGCGGCGGTTAGCGCGGAATTTCATGAGGCGAGAGAGAGCCGGGCACAGCCTTGAGCCGACTGCGCTCGTGCATGAAGCATACATCCGCTTAACTAAGAGCAAGAAATGCGACGTGGGAAGTAGAACGCATTTCCTTCGCCTCTCGGCGCATGTTATGAGGGAGATATTGATTGACCATGCCAGAGCGCGAATCCAGCTCAAACGGGGTGGGGGGATTCAGACTGGTCACATTGCTAGACGAGTTGCCCGGCGTCTCTCTGCCCGGCAGTCTTCTGAATCTTGACGAAGCGCTTAGAAGACTGGAACAACTCGAACCGCGAGCAGCTCAAGTAGTGGAAATGCGTTTTTTCGCCGGTATGACGGAAGAAGAGATCGCCGAGGCTCTTGGAATATCGCCCAGCAGCGTCAAGCGCGAATGGACCTTCGCGCGAGCTTGGCTTCGGTCCCAACTTCACGGTTCCGCAGAGTGAGGTTCGCGCCTGACCAGGGCTTCCCCCGCCTGGGTCGAAACCGAGATTCAATAAATCCTCGCCAAATTTCGGAACTGCCGTTACAATTGAAATTTGACAGTTAGCCCTTAAATGGAAGATTTGGCTCCAAAGCCGTTAATAGAACCGGAAATCCCGAATAAGCTGTACTTCCGGATCGGGGAGGTTGCGAAACTCGCGGGGATCAAGCCCTACGTGTTGCGTTTTTGGGAGTCGGAGTTCGCGGGGTTGGGACCGAAGAAATCGGGCACCGGCCATCGTCTCTATCGCCGTAAAGATGTCGAACTTGTGCTGGAAATCAAGCGGCTTCTTTATGAAAAGCGTTTTACCATTGAGGGCGCCCGCAAGGTTCTGGAGACGAAACCGAAACGTGGCGAAGCCGCAGCCAAACCGGCCACGGCCAGCTCGCGGCGCCAGCAAGGGGAACTGTTCTCAGGCAGCTCTTCCTTCTATCAGGAAATGCGCAAAGAACTGGCGGAGTTGCTGGCGATACTGAAAGACTAGTGGGGCGGGCCTCCTGATCTGGTTCCTGGCCTGGGCCTGGCCTCCCGGTCAGCCTTCAGCCCAAGTTCGTCATGGTGACGAACTTCGGCCAGAATTAAGGTCGAGTGTTTTCAAGCGCGCGATACCTGCTGCAAGCTCTTAGTGATCGCGTAGCCGTGAATCGGCCCGATTTGGGCGACGGCATACCTTGTCCTTCTACGCCAAGAGCTTAGGCGTTCAGGGCTTGTCTGCCGGTGTTTCAATCAAAGAAAATCCCGCTGACGACGCCGTTCGATCCCCCCGTCCTCGTCACCTGGATTCGCACGTTCCCCGTCACGTTCCAAACCGCGTATTCGCCATTGTGGAAGCTGGAGTACGTCTCGGTATCGAGAACTGCGCCGCTAACGGCGTTCAAAATGGAGATAGTCTCCGTGCGTACCGTCGAATCCCAATCGACTAAATAAAGCGCCAGCCGGTGCGTATTTCCGTCGGTCAGATTCACATTGATGGTGAAACTGCCGGGTGAGTAATAGGCAGACGCGATCCGCGACGACGAGCCGCTCGACACCTGCAAAGCGCGCACATCAGTGCTGGAGGCAGCCCAGGTATACAGCGTGTCGCCAGTGAAGCTGACGGTCGCATAGCTTGGTGGATTTGTAACATCATTCGCGATCAACTCGCCGCCGGCCCCATAAGTGCCCGGCCAAGTGCCCTGCGTGGCGGTGTCCAGACCGCTGTAGACGGCCGACGGCACAACCGGGTCAAAGAAGAGGCCGCTGACAACAGCGTTCGCTCCCCCCGTCCTGGTCACCTGAATCTGTACGTGACCGGCTACGTTCCAGACCGCGTACTCGCCGTTGTGAAAACTCGAGTATGTCTCGGTATCGAGGATGGCGCCGGTGGCGGCGTCCACGATGGAGATGCTCTCGGTGCGCACGGTCGAATCCCAATCCACCAGATACAGCGCCACCTGATGGGTGTTTCCATCGGTCAGGTTCACGTCGATGGTAAAGGTAGTGGGCGAATAATAGGTGGACGCAATGCGCGCTGACGAGCCGCTTGCGGTCTGTAAGGCGCGCACATCGGACGTGGAGGCGGACCACGTATACAGCGTATCTCCTGTCACGCTGACCGTCGCGTACGCCGGAAGACTGCTGGCCAGAGTGGCAATCATGGAGCCGTCGGCCCCATAGGCGCCCGTCCACGTGCCTTGCGCGGTGGTGTTCAGGCCACTGTAATGCGCAGCGGAGGTGGCAACCCCAAGCGTGACCACCATGTCGTTGTAATCAAGGTCGCTTTCGCTCTCAACCGTGTCCTCCACTCCGACGTAATAAAAGCTCGCTGCCTGTTGGAAAACCGCAAAATGCTGGAGCGAGTCGCTGGAATTAAACTGGGGCTGGGTGTAGAACGTTCCGGTGCGCGTCGCGATGTACAAGCCATAGTAGGCCGAAGGCTGGAAGGTGGCGGAAACCGGGCCACCGACGAAAGGCCCCACCAAACTATGCATGGTGGAGGCCGAGGGAGCGGTATCGGGGCTGGCCGGATTCACCGAATACCAACCCAAAGTGTCGAAGTTGCTTTGATCCGTCAGCGCCACCGGCAGCTTGACAATCACCGGAGCGCCGGTGCTGGCGAAATACAGATTGCTGGATTCCTCGCCGCCGGTCAATCCAAAGTAGCCGAGGGTCCACGGCAGGGTTCCAGGCAGCACGTTCTGGCCACCCCCGCCCGTCATCATCCAGCCAATGTTGGATTGATTACCATCGCCCGAATCTCCATTCCAGTAGGGGTGCCATACAGGGGTGAGCCCGGGAGGCCGAGCTGGCTCGTCGCCGTCCAGCACTGCCAGGCGCCGTCCCCTACGACAATGCTAGTGGCGATGCTCGCCCCATTGCACGTGCTTCCAGCGACTGTCAAATTGCTCCACTGCCCAACCGCAGCGCCATACGGAACAGGATAGGCGCCGCCGCTGGATTGGCCCAGGATTGCGATCTGATCGCTGAACGTGCCACTCCGCGCCAGCCCCAAGTCCAGCTGGAACTCATTTCCGACAAGCGCAAACCTGTGGGACGTGATTTGCATCGCACCCGCAGCGATCGGCGTGGCCAAAGTGACGGTATTGCCGCTGGCCGTCATTTCCAGATACGGAGAAGGGACAACCGTACTACCGTAGGCCAGCCGCAGAGTGTAGCCGCCGGCGCCATCGGATTGCGCATAGATCGTGTATTCCGTCCCCGACGCCCCGTTAAAATTCACCTGCAAATAACCGACCTGCGAAGCGCCGCCCGGAATGTAGGCCCGCACCGGCAGCACTGCTTCCGGCCCGGTAAACGGAGTCTGCGTGCCGCCATACGGCGCTAAATATGTGGTAAATCCAGTCGGCGCCGTGCCGCTTCCTGTGCCGCTCAACGCCACGGTTGAGTGTTTCCCGCGACTCCGCCGGAATTGTCCGTGAAGGTCAAGGTGGCCGTTCGCATCTCCACAAATTGCGGGCTGAAGTTCACAGTCACGATGCATGCCGCTCCGGTTGTCATGGAAACAAATCCGGCGATACAGTCAGTTCCACTTATGCTGAAATCTCCGGCATTGGCGCCCGTGACCGTTGGGACGCCCGTGAAGATCAGGGTCTGGGCGCCAGTGTTGGTGAGCGTTACCGTTTGGTCGAGGCTCGGATTGTTCAATGCCTGCGAGGCGAACTTAAGGCTCATGGCAGAAAGGGTGGCCTCTGGTAGCGATGCGTTCTCGATGGCAACGACCTGCCCACCCAGACGAACGTATTCCTTGGATGGGCTGTTCGGGCCGAGGCCCTGCGACAGCATGTGGGAGCCGGTCGTCAGGAGCAGGGCGAAGAGCGAGATTGTTCGATTTGAGGGCATCATTATCCTTTGGTCTTTATTCAGTTTGGCACCATTCGTCACTGATTGGCGCGGTCCGCCGCCTGTTCCCTTGCCCGCCTCATTACGCGTCGTCCGCCCTTCGGCACGCACATGCGAATGGAGAAGCGACTTAATTCAGTGCCCCCGCCGGCGCTGTCGGACTTTCGCCCGGACATCTTTCCTTCGCCGTAGGTTGCGCCCCGAACGAGATCAAGCTGAACCCGCTGTTGACCGCCGCGATGAGGCCCCACAAGATCGTTACCGTGGCGCATGCCGCTGCCCGAAGCGCCCGTGTGTTGGGAGACTGGCGAAAGGCTAGGACCAAGCACACGAGGGATGCAAAGAAGTTAGCGTTGATTATGGCGTATCTCAGGCCGTTGTATGACGGACCCAAGGCCTCGGGCACATTCCAGGCCACGATCGCCCAACCAAGGCTGCCAGTCAGCACTATCAGCGGGACAAGGGATCGCGCCTTGAGGTCGGCGTTCCGAATCGAAGATACCCACGCCATCCCCAGGATCGGAACCGGGACGCCGCAGAGCGCAAGAAGAACCCAGTATAAGGCTTTGACGTTCATAGATTGCGCCTATTTCGGGCTCACCGCAGGTACCGCCTGTTGCGCACTTTTTAGGTCATTAAGATTTCCGGATTCCGTGCGCGAATACACCGCTCTGGTGCTGCCGTCCGAGCCGTACGCGTAGATTTCAATCGACGGGTATGCCGTTCGCATTCCTCCCGAATCCATCCCCACTTTGCCATCTGGGGTGACAACAAAATTCAAGGACGTTTTGATCGTGTCCTTTGGCGCAAACGGTATAGAAGCAAGCCCATTCAAGCCCACACTGGATACATTGAAGCGCTCCGCCCCATCAGAGCCCGGTTCAGCGGCCGAAACCGTTGTATTCGAGGATCCCTTATTTGAAATGGGGATCAGCGGAGGTGCAATGGCGCTGCTTGTTCCAGCGTCGTCCTTTACCAGATTGGGCCTCGAACCCGGTGTGATGGTAAGTTGGATTTCCTGCCGGTATGTCGCCTTGGGGTCGTTTGCGGCTGGTCCTCGGTTGTCCCCAAAAGCTAGAACTGGGGCTCTTGTCGGAAGAAGAGGCGCCTGAATGTAGGTGTCAATACAAATACCAACCTGGCCTGGCTTGAGGCTTGGCTTGGAACAGTGGCCATCAGGATCATTCTTGAACAGCGGATTGTTTTGGACATAGGTGTAGAGGTTAAGTGTTTGCGGGTTGCTAAGAACTGCATACGGCACAGGCGTAACCTTAGCCGACCAATCCGGACCCGTGAACCGTCCCAGCCCACTCCCTTAATACCGCGCGCCGAAGTAATCCAGCCCGGATTCGGAATCCCGTTCTTTGCCGGTAAACTTCTGGGTCACCGTGTCATTGCCCGAACCCCAGGTCGAATTCCGTCCCGCTGTGTTGGCCGGAATTTCCTCGCCAAAGGGTAAGTAATCGTGCCGCGAGACCACCCTCCCGCTCTGATCCGTGATCAGCCGCACCGAACCCAAATGGTCGTAGCTCAAATAACACGTTACGCACGGCGAAGCATTAGCCGCAGTGGAATATTCCGCCGCCAGTTGGCCAGCCGCGTCGTAAACGTACACGGTGGTCGCGCCGCCGCCGGTCTTTGTCACGCGATGCCCCGCACCGTCGTAAGTATACGAATAGGCACCGGCAGTGAGTTGGCGGTTTTCGGCGTCGTAAGTGAGCGTTAGAGTGGACGGCAGCAATGACTTCAGATTGCCCGCTGCGTCGTAGGATTGATCGACACGCTGATTGTTGGCGTTGTATTGGCTCAAGGATATCGGCGTGTTGACGTTCATGGCCGGCACGTCGTTGTTGGCAGACACGTACATGTTGCCCCACGGGTCGTAACCGAAGTTCCGCGACCAGCCGCCAGTGTCGGCGCCTGAAAGCAGGCGGTTTTCATTGTCGTAACTGAAAGTTTGCTGGAAATGAGTTTTGGCGGTGTAGCCCGGGCCGCCGGCGTATTCGTCGTAGGCCCATAAACTGCCGTTGTCGCCGGTGCCCGAGAGGGCCGGGCAGTCGTTGGGTGTGCTCAAACCGTTGCTGCTCACCGTGGCCGCGGGGGAAACAGGACCTCCATTTCAGAATGCGTCAACCTTTCCACCTGCACCGCTGAAACGACTGTCTACACGTACGACGTAGCAGGCAATGTCATCAGCATTACCGACGCTAACTTGCACACAACGACATTAGCGTATGTCGATAGCTACAGCGACGGAAACAACGCTAGAAACACATACGCGCACATCACCCAAGTTACCTATCCGCCGGCAAACACTTCGACCGCCTCGCAATTCGCCAATTGGCAGTACGACTATGGCACTGGGAAACCTACCGTCGCAACCGATGTGAACCGCGTTAATACAAACTACAGTTTCGCGAGTGATCCGCTCGACCGGCTAACCCAGATTATAAGGGCGGCGGGCACGCTGAACGTGCAAACCAATGTCGTATACAGCCCCGGTGGAACAGTACCGCTTTCCGTGGATGTCTACAACGACCAGACCGTCACCGGCGATGAAGCATTACACGCCCGCACTTACTACGACGGCTTCGGGCGCGACATGGAGAGCGACCAGTACGTCAGCTCCTCCAGCTACATTCAGACCCTAAAGGCCTACGACGCCATGGGACGCCTATACACTACGAGCACTCCAGCCGTCCCAGGGAGCGGGTTTTCGCAGTCGTGGCTCACCACGTATTCTCCATACGATGGTTTAGGTCGGATTAAGCAAGTTACCACGCAAGCCGACGGCGCCTACACAACCACCCAGTATTCCGGCAATCAAACCACCTTTACGGATCAGCATAACGTACAAAGGGCGACTTGGACCGACGGCCTGGGCCGCCTCGTTCAGGTGGAAGAGGCCCCGGCCAGCGATCAGTTTTTCACCACCTATGGCTATGACGCGCTTGACGACCTGCTCTGCGTCAATCAAGGGTCGGTGGGAGCGGCCACCGCCAATCCTCAAATCTACTTCTGCCAGAACGGATTGGCCCATTCCCGGAGCTTCAACTATGACGGCCTCGCCCGGCTTACCTCCGCCATCAATCCGGAGTCCGGCACAATCAACTACACCTATGACAACGTGGGCAACCTGCTCACGAGAACCGACGCCCGGTTCGTAACCTGCTTAGGCACCCTTTCGGGCTCAAGCTGTGCCTCCGGCTATGACGGTCTGAACCGCCCGACCCGCAAGAGCTTCTCCGATCCCAATACACCGCTGGTCACTTACGCATACGACAGCGGAGCCTACTCCGTCGGCCGCCTCATTCAAGTCAGCAGCGCGGCTTCCACGACCAACTACTCAGCTTACGATCCGCTGGGCCGCATCACAAGCTCCAGCCAGGTTACCGAAGGCACAACCTACTCGTTCCCGACCTACAAGTACAACCTCGCGGGCGCGCTTCTGTCCGAGACCTATCCCTCCGGAAGGACCATCGCCACCGGCTACGACGGCGCCAACCGGCCGGCGTGGCTGCAAGGGACGCTTGGCACTGCCGTCACTCCGTATATTGGCAACAACGCCAATTCGGGCAATTGGATGCAATATTGGCCCAGTGGCGAACCATGGGCGTTCTTTCGCGGCAACAATCTTTGGCACGCGGCGATCCTGAGCGGGCGCCTGCAGACAGTTGAGAGCTATGAGGCGCTCGGCAACGTGGACGGGCCGGCGACCACCCTGTTCCAGGCCTGCCCAGGCTGGGCCTTTAGCAACGCCGGCGGCCCGGAGGGCGTGGTATTTTGCGTGATTGGGTTGCCTTCGGGAGTCGCGGCAGTTTGGTCGTAGGCGTATGTTGTGTCGCCCCACCGGTTGCCCGAGCCGTCAAGTATCTTAACCTCGGTCGGAAGGTTCAAAATATTCGCGCTGATGTACGAGGCGCCCGTATTAAAAGTCGTCAGGATCTGCCGCAGCACGGCCCCTACCGACGAGCCGGCCCCCCAGTCGGACTCGGTACGGTTGTTTTCGTTGTTGTATTGATCGTACAGAGAAACGGCCTGTCTTGTCAGCGTCCCCTCCGTCGTGGTCTCCTGCCAGGGAAGGTAGTCGTGGGGAGGCCTGCCATAAGAGTCGCCATTGGTCAGCCACCAGCAAGTCGAGTCGCCGGCACAGCTGCGCTCCTGGTAGGTGCGGCCAATGGAGCGAAGAAGCGTTGCCCCGTCGCGATCGTTGTATTGGGTAGACGGTTCCTGGCCGACCGTGGGTGAGTCGTACGCGATTGGCACATTTAGCGGAGGCCACTGCCCCGCTACCACGTTGTGGACCGCCTTTGACTGCAGAATGGTGCCCGTTCCGTCGTAGTCGGAAACCGTGACGGCCGAGCCGGGTGCGGAATATGTTGTTATCCGCGAGGGCGTCGTGTCCGTAGAGTGAAGATATTCCCTGCGCTGGGTGAGTACACACCTCAGAAAGAAGGACGTGGGCGCGGGCGGCCCTCCCCCCGAACCTACCGTCTGCTGCCCAGCCCAGTCATACTCTACAGCGCCGCCGCCTGGCAATTGGACCCTCGCCACATTCCCGAAACTATCGTATTTGAACACATAGGACGAGCTGTCCGGGAGAAGGATCTCGGAAATGAAGGTCCCTCCAATCGGTGACGGGTTCCGCCCAGGGCTGAGTATGTTCGGCCACAGGGCGCTATTCATCTGTATGCTCTGGCCGCTCCTCAAAACATTGGCAAGGGCATCGTAGTAAATGTTAATTAGCCTAACCGCGCCGTTTCCGCCTGGATAGCTGAGCTGGTCACAGAGGCGCCCTGACGCGGAGTCTACCAAACCTTGCGTTACGCCATATGTCCGGCCAACGGGGTCTGTTATTCCGGTTAAGTATCCTGCCTTGTTGAATGTGTACGCGATCGTGTTTCCGTTTCGGTCGGCAACGGACGTCGCATAGCCGATGGCTAACGTATTGGCAAAAGTGTATGTTGTGCCGTCCCTCATTACCAAAGTGCCGTTAACTCCGTAGGGCGCAATCGAGCAACTGTTTGCCGTCGCAACGCTGTCTGTGACGTCTTGTCCGGGCGGCGTTGTGAATATAGCCGAGGTGCCATCGCGTGTGTGACCCACACCGCCCCGCGGTCGTAGTAGGCAGTACCCTCGCCCAATGCGTAGGGCTGCGGCTGGCCCCCGCTCTTCTTGTCTATCAGATTCATTTCCGTGCCGTCCGGGCCGATGAAGGTGACACGGCTTAACGTATTTTGACTGTAGTTTGGTACCAGTCCCGTCCCCTCGGAACATAGATAACCGGCCTGCCCACCATGATGCGAGGTACGCCGTAAACGGAAGGGACGGCCGACGACCACGGAACGTCGTTGGCGATTCCATAATTCCAGCCAGCGAGTGTACATCCGTCCGGACCGCAGTTCGTATAGACGGGCGTTGGATGTACCGTCCACTGAGAGTAAGCCGTAAAATCAGGCATCATGACCGCGGACGCAGTGCCCCGGCCGCCAATTTTGATCAAGGGAAAACGGAAGTTAACGGATAGGTTCCCGTAGTTAATCGCGTCAAAGTCGCTCAAAATATACGATCCGGCAGGCGTGCCGGGAGCAAGCGCCGGCGGCGTGTACGACTGAGTCAACGGAGGTGGGATAATAACCTGACCCTGGGACAACACCGCCCCGAGACCAGCAAAAGACTAGGCAGGCTGATACACGGGGCCATCGGAATCCGCCGCTTCGGACTGCACGCTGCTCCGAGCTGAGGTGCTTTCAAGACTTGCTCCTTCGTATAGAGTTCGAACAGTCAATTACAGTAATACTCCACCCAGGTAGGTCTGAGGGTGGGTTGACTACCCACTCGGCCTTATTCGGTGGGATGATAGTATCAGAGCGGTGCGCAGAGGAACAGAGCTTTGCCGACTGAAGATACTACTCCTAACCAACTCCAGGGACAATAGACCGGAATACTCAGCACAGCTACAACCTTCCGAAGAGAGTCGAACCCTCACCCCGCCACTAAATCTTCGTGCGACGTGAGCCGCTTCTTCTGCCGGCATCCGCCTTTGCGTGCGGAATTCTCTTCGCGCACCTGCTCGGCATCGAGTGGCGGTCCCTAGTTTGGCCGACATCTCTATGCGTGTTCATAGCCGCCGTGGTCGTTCTGAGCCCACCGGCGAAGAGGCTGCGGCTCGCCGTTCTCTGTTGCGCCCTGGCTTTGGTTGGTGTTGCGGTCGAAATCGCTCATCGCCAAACGCGCACTCCGAAGCTAAGCGCCGGCGACGGTGAAATTGTCATTTTAGAAGGCTGCGTCAGCAATCCGCCCGTCTTTTCTCCGAACCGCGAGCAGTTCACCCTCAATCTGTCTAGCAAAGCAGCCGCGCGCATCACGGTCAACCTAAAACCGGACGATCCACCCCTGGCTCTACGCTACGGCCAGCAAGTGGAAATGCCCGCAAAGATCAGGGCGCCGCGCAATTTTCAAAACCCAGATAGCTTTGATTACGTCCATTACCTCGCCGCACAGCATATTTATTGGACCGGCTCGGTGAGCAGCGCGCAAGAGATCAAGGTACTCCCCGGCAAGTGCGGTTCAAGCGCGATCGCCGGCCTGTTTGCCCTCAGAACCTGGGCCTTGGCAAGGCTGGCCAGCCTCTACCCCGGCGATCAGCACACCGTCGGCTTGCTGCAGGCAACGCTTTTGGGCGAAACGAGCGGCGTCGAGCGGCGCTGGACGCAGGATTTTCGCATCACCGGCACCTATCACGCACTGGTCATTTCCGGCCAGCACATTTCGGTACTGGCCTTGACCATTCTGTTGATTCTGCGCCTGCTGCACCTTCGCAAAATCCCCGCATTGTGCGTGGCCACGGTGGCAAGCTGGCTGTACGCTTTCATTTCCGGCTTTAGCTCGCCGGTGGTGCGCGCCGCCGGAGGCTTTACCTTATTTCTGATCGCCAGCTATTGCTTCCGCCGCTTGCGCATTCTCAATGCGTTGTCCGTGGTCGGCATAATCTACCTCGTGTTTGACCCTGAGCAATTGTTCGATCCAAGCTTTCAATTGTCGTTCCTTTCAGCAGCCGCCATTGCCGCCTTCGCCATTCCGCTGATGGAGCGCTATACCGAACCCCTGCGAATGTCGGTGAAGCGTTTTGACCAGCCTGGCTATGATCCGCGGGTGAGCGGGCGCGCCGCGGAATGGCGGGTGGAACTGCGCTTGCTCGCCCGAACCCTGCAATGCTGGAGCGGCTTATCCATCGCCGCAGCGGGTTTTCTTATTTCTCGCGCCACTATACTGGCGGCGTTTGTAGCCGACACCGTGCTCATTTCGGCTTGCGTCCAGTTCGGCTTGGCGCTGCCGATGGTCACCTATTTTCACCGCCTCTCGATCACCGGTTTATCGGCCAACATCGTCGTGATTCCGTTGCTGTCTCTGGTGATTCCCGTGGGCTTCGCGTCCATCGCCACCGGTTGGCATTTTCTCGCTAACATCACGCGCTGGCTGTTGCAAGCTTCTGAAGCGGTCGCCACTTGGCACGTAAGATTTGAGCCGGCTTGGAGGATTGCGGCTGTTCCGTTAGTCATTTCCCTGACCTTTGCCGGTTCGCTCATTGTTCTGGGTTTCGCCATCAGGCACAAGCGCGGAGTCGTCTTTGCTTCTTTCTGCGCTCTGGCACAGTTCGCCACCCTCTGCTGGCAACCTTGGCCGGCCGATCTTCAGCCGGGGACGCTGGAGGTTACGGCCATTGATGTCAGCCAAGGCGATAGCCTGCTGGTGGTGTTTCCCGATGGCGAGACCATGCTGGTCGATGCCGGTGGCTTCCCCGGTTTTGGCAACATGAAACGGAAGCCGCAAATCGATATCGGGGAAGATGTGGTTTCGCCGTATTTGTGGAGCCGGCGGATCAAGCGCCTCGATTACGCCGTCTTGACACATGGCCACTCCGATCACATGGGTGGGTTGGCGGCGATTCTGGATAATTTTCGGCCGGCCGTTCTGTGGATTGGCGCGGAGCCGGAAACGGCCGAATGGCATGCGATTCGCGAAGTAGCGATGCGCGATGGAGTCAGCATCGTTCCACTCACGCGCAGCTCCGGTGACAGGAATATCGGCGGCGCGCAAATCCGCATCCTTGCGCCTTCGCCAGACTACGATCCCGAAGAGACCGCGAAGAATGACGATTCGCTGGTGATGGAAATGAGTTTTGGCCGACAGCGCGTCTTACTGACCGGCGATGCCGAACAGCCCATCGAAAACGAGCTGGCGGCGGAGGGTCTTCTGCGCCCTGTGACTTTGCTCAAAGTCGGTCATCATGGCAGCAAGACTTCCTCGAGTGAGGAATTTATCGATCTTGTAAAGCCGCAGTTCGCGGTGATCTCCGACGGCTACCTGAATCAGTTTCATCATCCCCACCCGTCCGTCTTGCAGCGGCTGCGAGAACACAACGCCGCCATTTTGCGCACCGACCAGCAAGGGCTAATCACGTTTCGGACCGATGGCAAACGCGTGGAACTTGCAACCTTTCGTTGAACCAAAGCATAGAATAAAGGGGATGAAGACTGAAGATCGTGGCGGCGGCCCATACGCTGAGTGTATTGCCTGGTTCGCCTTAGGCGCGTTCATTGGCGTAGCGGCGGCCATGCTGCTGGCGCCGGAGAAAGGTTCGCACACCCGGCGGCGGCTGGCTGGCCATGTGAGAACCGGCAAACAGAATGTGCTCGATTCGAGCCAGGATGTGATCGGCAAGGCCCGCGAGTTATTTGAGAAAGGCCGCGAGATCGCACAGGAAGCTGCCGAAATGTTCGAGCGTGGACGGCGCATGGCGGAAGCGGGTTTCAGCGAACAGTTTGAAAAGCATCCCTTTGATCGGGGTTAGTCGTCTCTTGCAGCCTTTCGTTAACGAACCATACGCCGATTTCGGTAAGCCCGAGAATGCCGCGGCGGCGCGCGGCGCATGGCAGAAGATCCGCGCCGATCTGGGCAAAGAATACGATCTGCTCATTGCCGGCGAGCGGCGGAAATCGAGCGCCAAGCTGGAGTCTGTCAATCCGGCGAAGCCCAGCGAAATTGTAGGCGTGCATCAAAAGGGTTCGGAAGAAGATGCGCGCGACGCGGTGGAAGCGGCGTACGCTTACTTTCCGACGTGGAGCGACGTGCCGGTGGAGCAGCGCGCTGAATACCTGGTGCGGATTGCGGCCATCATCCGCCAGCGCAAGATCGAGTTCGATGCGTGGCTGGTCCTCGAAGCGGGCAAGACTTGGGCGGAAGCGGAAGCGGACGTTTCAGAAGCGATCGATTTCTGTGAATACTATGCGCGCTTGGCGCTGAAGTTGGCGAAGCCGGAGCCGCTGGTGCAGCTCAACGGCGAACGCGACGAGATGGTGTACCTGCCGCTGGGCGTGGGCGTGGTCATTCCACCGTGGAATTTTCCGCTGGCCATTTTGGTCGGGATGACGGTGGCGGCGCTGGTGACGGGCAACACCGTGGTGATCAAACCCTCGAGCGATACGCCAACCATTGCCGCCAAATTTGCCGAGGCGATGCTCGAGGCGGGTGTGCCGCCGAAATGTTTCTCACTGCTGACGGGTAGTGGGGCGGCGATCGGCGACACTCTCGTGTCGCATCCGAGAACGAGATTCGTTTCCTTCACCGGATCGCGCGAAGTGGGATTGCATATCAACGAGCTGGCGGCCAAAACGCCCAAGGGGCAAATCTGGATTAAGCGCGTGGTGGCGGAGATGGGCGGCAAAGACGCCATCATCGTGGACCGCGATACCGATATCGATCAGGCTGCGACGGGCGTAATGTATTCCGCGTTCGGCTACCAGGGACAGAAGTGTTCCGCTTGTTCGCGCGCGATCGTCGATAGCGCGGTGTATGACGACTTTCTGGCGAAGCTCAAGAGCAAAGTGGAGACACTGACGATGGGTCCGCCGGATCAAGTTGAGAACTATCTGGGACCTGTGATCAGCGCCCGAGCGCGCGATACGATCCTGAATTACATCGAGACCGGCAAGAACGAAGGACGCCTGATTAGCGGCGGCGGTGCTGCGCCGGGCGAAGGTTATTTCGTCCAGCCGACGGTGATTGCCGACATCGATTCGAAGGCTCGCATTTTCCAAGAAGAGATCTTCGGGCCAGTGCTGGCTGTGACAAAAGCCAGAGACTTCGATCATGCGCTTGAGCTGGCGAACGATTCCGACTATGGTCTCACCGGTGCCGTTTATACGAACGATAAAGCGAAAGCTGAGAAGGCGCGGCGGGGTTTCTTCGTGGGCAATTTGTATATCAACCGAAAGTGCACCGGCGCTATGGTTGGGGCGCATCCGTTCGGTGGATTTAATATGTCGGGAACGGATTCGAAAGCCGGAGGTCCGGATTATTTGTTGCAGTTTGTGCAGGCGAAATCGATTGCGGAGAAGATCGGTTGACCGCTCCTTCGCAGTCGCGGCGTTGTCGCAGGATCCGTGCGCGCGAGCAAGCGGTTCCGAAGCTGACTTCAGCAGCACTTGGCGTTCTGATACTTGCGACGGTGCTGACGGTCGCTGAAGGCTTTCCATTCGGCGGCTGAATGGGCGTGGCCGGTGAGTTGCAGATGTCGGGCGTAGGCCGTCTGATCGGACAGCTCACGGGCAAGGGCAGCGACATAGGCGAATAGACGGCGAATTAAAATCATACGCTTTCTACCGCCAGTTCGCGAGTGTACGCTTGCCGATTACGGGTCAAGTAGGTATACCAAACGCGTAGTGAATCGACGATGATTACGGTCACCAACAATAGAAACGCGCCACAGACGGCGGCATCGAGGCGGTCATTGAAAATGCGAGTGTGGGTTTCGGCCAGTTTGGCGGCCGCGATTCTTCCGGAGGCGAGCGCGGTTTCGAGAAGATTGGCGTGAGAGAGGAATCCGAGGTTTGGATCGCTCGCGAAAATTTTCTGCCAGCCTGCGGTGAACGTGATGCTCACGAGCCAGACTAAGGGAACAGTTGTGATCCAAAGATAGCGAACGCCGTGCATTCTCGTGAGAATTGTGGTTGCCACGCAGAGCGCAATGGCACTCAAGAGTTGATTCGCAATTCCGAACAAGGGCCACAGCGAATTGATGCCACCGAGCGGGTCAACCACACCTTGGTATAGAAAATAGCCCCAGGAAGCCACCACCACAGCGCTGGTCAAAAGCACGCCTGGCATCCAGCCGGTTCTCCCCAGCGGTTTGTGGACGTGCCCCAACAGATCCTGCAACATGAAGCGGCCGACGCGCGTGCCGGCATCGATGATGGTGAGGATAAACAGTGCTTCGAACATGATGGCGAAGTGATACCCGAAGCTGAGCAGCTTGTCGCCGATGCCGCTGCGATTCAAAACGCCGTTGAAAATCTGCGCCATGCCGAGCGCGAGCGACGGTGCGCCGCCGGTTCTGCCGAAAAGCGTTTTTTCGCCAGCACTTTGGGCCAGTTGCGCCATGGTGGCGGCGGTTACGGGAAATCCCCACGAGCTCACCTTGGCGACTGCGGCTGCCGGTGTTGCACCGATCACGCCCGCTGGCGAATTCACCGCAAAATAGACCCCGGGCTGCATGGAAGCGGCAGCGATCATGGCCATGATGGCAACGAACCCTTCGAGCAGCATGGCTCCGTAACCTATGGGCCAGGCATGCCATTCCTTGGCAATCATTTTTGGGGTGGTGCCAGAGGAGATCAGCGAATGAAATCCCGAGATGGCGCCGCACGCGATGGTGATAAAGCAAAACGGGAAAAGCTTGCCCGCAAAGATAGGACCGGTGCCATCGATAAACTGCGTGAGGGGTGGTAATTCCAAGCGGGGGTGGGTGAACAGGATGCCGAAAGCGAGCAAAAAGATAACGCCGAGTTTGATAAAGGTGCTGAGATAATCGCGCGGGGCCAGCAGGAGCCATACGGGCAGCGCGCTGGCCGTAAAACCGTACACGACGATGGCCAGGGTAAGGGCAACGCCACTCCAAGTAAACCAGTTTGACCAGGAGGCCGATTCGCCGACGAGTTTGCCGCCGTAAATGCTCGCCAAGATGAGAATGAAACCGAGCAGGGAACATTCGAGGACTTTGCCCGGCCGCACGAATCGCAAATACAAACCCATGAACAAGCCGATGGGAATGGTCATGGCAATGGTGAATGTGCCCCACGGGCTGCCCTTCAAAGCGTTGACGACAACCAAGCCGACCACGGCCAGCAGAATGGCCATGATGAGATACACAGTAACCAGCGCGACGAAGCCACCCACTTTGCCAATCTCTTCGCGCGCCATTTCGCCGAGGGTTTTGCCGTCGCGGCGCATGGAGCAGCAGAGAATCGTGAAATCCTGCACAGCGCCCGCGAGCACGGCTCCGAAGAGAATCCACAGGACGCCGGGAAGATAACCGAATTGCGCGGCAAGCGTGGGTCCGATGAGCGGACCAGGGCCGGCGATGGCCGCGAAATGATGGCCCAACAGAATCCATTTGTTGGTGGGTTCAAAATCTTGCCCGTCACGCAAACGTTCGGCGGGTGTGGCGCGGCGATCATCAAGCGCCATGACTTTCGCGGCGATGAACTTGGCGTAGAAACGAAAGCCGATAGCGTAGAGGCAGGCGGCGGCGACTACCAGCCATAAGCTGTTGACCGGTTCACCACGATTACCGGCAATGACGCCCAACGCAAGCGCTCCGCCGACTGCCACGGCGCCCCATGAGACTGCGAATATGTGTCGCATATGAATCTTCAAAAGCGAACGGCGGATTCGAACCAAGCGAGGAGTGCCAGCAACAGCCCGCCCACCGCGATGCCGGCAACGGCTTTGCTTACGTGCGATTTTCTGCCGTCATCCAAGCGAATAGCAACCACCGAAGCCGGGCCTTGTTTGATGCGCGCCCTCGAGAGGCCAGCCGCCGATTGAGGTATTTCTATCACACGCTTGACACGCGGTTGCAGTTCGCCTTCGCGGAATTCGAGCGCCTTGCGCAAACCGACGGTGAGAACGTTGGTGTGATCGGACACGGCGCCGATGTATTGGCGGGCGATCCAGATTTCGACACCGGTTTGCGCGTTGATGGCTTGCACTTCGGAACGAGAACCGGTGCCGAGCAGCCATTCGTTCGGGCCGGCGTTTTCGATGGCCGGATAGAAGCCGAATCGCTGCCGGCCAATGCAGTCGAGGGGCGAAGGCATGAACGGCGCTGCCATTTCCCAAGTGTAACCTTGGCGCAGCGGAGGAGGAGAAGTTGCGGGGTTTTTCGCGGGAAAATTGGGGGTGACGAAGGGCGATTCGGTCCCGCCTATAAATAATAGCAGCGAGCGGCGGGAAATCGTCGCTTTTTCCGGGGTATGGAGAGGGAGTTTTTCCCGCGGACAGGAGCGCCTGGAGAACGGGTGCGAAGGTGCGGTTTCGAGGGTTGCGGTTTTCATGATTTTTTTCGAGCGGCTGCGAAGGTCGCAGATTACCTTTCTGGTTCGAGGGTAGGGGGGCGAGATGTTGGAGAATTTCAAAAAAAGCGGCTAAGTGGCTCAAAAGAAGAAAGATAATTTTTGTTGCCGGCGCGTGACTGGGAAAATGCTATGTCAATCGGCGTCGTGCGGCTGGTTGGGTTGTAAGAAAATCGCGGCTTCGTGGCCCCGGTCGATTTCCGCACAGGTCTTCACGGGCCTATTGGCCTCCGCCGACCCGGCTCTGCTGCCTTGAAGCGCTTCCGGAAAGCGGCGCGCCCGATACAAAGTGAAGGCAACGAATCCTGCCGCCGATCCGGAGAGCGGGTCGGGCTGCCTCCCCTCTTCGGCCTCACGAACAGCCTCTTCATGATGCTCCAGTATGGAATGCAGGTTGGCATACCAGCGATGGGCCAGACTATAGTTCGAATTGAGCCCGATGGCTTCGCGAAATCCTTCTTCGGCCCGGCGCCAATCCCAATCGAAACCCTTGCTAACGTCCGCGAGAGCCGCATGCGCCTCTGCAAGCATGGGGTCGAGATCCAACGCCTTAGCCGCCGCTGCCCGCGCGTTCGGGTAGGTGTCTTGGGGCGAACGCACTCCGTGAATGCCTAGCAGGATGTAAGCATTCGCGAGCCCGGAGTAGGGGAGCGGGTATGTGGGATCGGCGTCGATCGCCTGTTCGAACAGCCGGATCGCCTCGATATATGCGGCGGGCGTTCGTTTTGTTCCAGTGGTGCAGTCCCTTCAGATAGTTTTCGTAAGCGAAGGGATTGATCCTCCGGTTGGTAAGCGCCCGGCGGCACGGCGGTTTCACCTCGCCGGCAATTTCGCTGGCTATGGCCCACTGCCAGGCGAGCAAGTCGCCGAATTCTTTCTCGTAGCTTTTCGCCCATACTTGCGCCTGATCGTTAACGCTCAACAGACGCACATTGATTCGCACACGCCCGCCCGATCTCGTAACGCTTCCCTCGATGACAAATTGTGCGCCCAACTCGCGGCCGATCTGTTCCACTGTTATCAATGGGTGCCATAGCCACACTTATGAGGGCGGCTCTGTGCTGCCCTTTGACGTTCGATGATACGAATGATCAAGTAGCTCGGCTGTTAGCCGGCTTCTCTGGCTCATTCACCATGACTTCGGGCAAGTGAGTCGGCGAATCATCGACTCAAGCTGATCGGCCCTGTAGCGATATCGCAGGGGACGGTGGCCCGTCAGAGGACTAAGTGGAAGACGCAGTCACTTGATTTTGCCTGACGTCTGCGTGCGACCGAATCGCGGTTAGCCCCGTTTTTCGACCCATCTTCGCGACCAAATGCACTAGGTCAGCATGAACCCGAGCCGTCAATTCCTCATCGTGCTTTTGCGCATCGACGAGCTGCGAATTGAGCCCGCGCCGAAATCGCTCTCGGACTGAGTGACCTGCGGCGATCAGAATTGAATTGAAAAAACCGGCGAACACATCTGTCAGGAAAGCCGCGACGAGTTGCCCGTTGTGAAATTCACGGCAGAGTTCCTCCAAGACGACAACTCCGAGCAAAATCTCAATGCTTCCGCGGCGCGCTTCGGAGAAATGAAGTTCAACTATTCGATGCCGCATAAAGGGTGGTCTGTGGTCGATCACCTTACGAATGGCTCGAAACTCAGCAGTCTCTTGACCAATTTCATAGCTGGCTGCCGCCGCGAAGAGGATTGCCGCGGCGAAATCGGTCGGTTACCAAACGCAATTGCGCATGTGGATTGCCGAAGCGATTCAACGCGAAGCGAAACGCCCCGGTTCTGTAGCGCGGAGTCGTTAGCGGCGGTGGCAACACCCATAGGCTCCATGCCGGATTGCGGTACGACCGGGGTCCAACGCGTCTGGTCACCGGCATCTCGATAAAGACATAACTGTTTGGCGTGGCCCCGTCCGCGAAGCCAGCGATCATGGCGGTATACTCCGCACGATTGACCAATCGCTCGACCCGCTCGCCATTCTCGTCTATGTGATGCAGAAAGGAGAGCCCTCCGACGCGGTGGCGCTGCTGTGGATTGTGGCCTGCGGCGGGTTCGTGTGGAAATTGGCGCAATTGCCCTGGGTGCTGTTGCGAGGGAACAGACGCACTGTGCCAATCAAAGCCGCGCGGCCAAGAGAAAATGAGCGCGGCGAGAAATTGGATGCGCCGGTGGCCTGGCTGTTGCCGCGCGTCTTCGTCCCCTTTCCGCTCGGACGCTACGCGCCATTTACCCGAATACAGCGCACGGCTGATAAATCAGGGTCGCAGGAAGTGAACGATTGGGAAATGAGGGCTGCGGAGTGAACAATTCTCTTGTGTCGGTTTTCTGTTCCGTTACTGCCTTCACCCCGTTTTGGACCGAAGGTGTGCCTGTCAACTTCCTTTGGGTCTGGCGGCATACACTATTGGTACTTCCGCCGCTTGAACATCGCTCGCGTCAAGAGTGAAGAACTCGGTGTTGCGGATTCGCTTCGGAGCAAAACGCTCCTGCCAGTATCTTTCGATTCCGGTGGGATCATCCGTCGGAATTGTATGAACTTGGTGGGTTTCATCCGGCAGTTCCAAAAGTACCTCACAGTATCGGCGCGATGGGTCAGTCGATTTACCGAGCTTGTATCTACGACCGGAGCGGAGCAGATAAACGTAACCCTTCACTTTTTCGTTAGGCCAGCATTGACAATATCCATCTCCGCAAGCTGGTGCTCCCTCGCGATTAGCGATGCCTTGGCAAATTTCCGGGACGTATCTTCGAGGGCGACGATAGACTTCGCAAGGGCACCGTTTCTGCGAATTGGGCTGATTACGCCCAGGTTCGGAAATGAGGGGTCTCTTTTGCGTTCTCGCCTTAGGTCGTCCTCAGTGGGCCAGCGCCCTTCTCTTTCGATTAGAATCGCAACGGCTTCTGCAATCCGCAAAAGCGGTGTACCGGGACAGCGAACTCGGCGGGTGTTGAGTCCAATTTCTGAGAGCAGGCTATTCCATCCAGTCCACCATTCCTGTCCTCGCAGCCATTTATCCTTGATACCGGTCTCGCTGACAAACACACGAAAGCTGACATGTCCGCCGCGTTCGGCAGCAAGTTCTCTAATCCTCTGGATTATGGCGTCTTTGGTCATGCACGCAGTTCTCTACGGTTTGTCTTCCCTGCCCCGTAAAATCGCCGCCATAACACGCGGGCTGCGGTGGCCGTGCATGACCGCCACAACCCAGAGGGGCTTGTCATCAGGCGCGTAAGCAATCAGGTAATCGTACACGCGCCAGAAGCGCAACGGGCGTGAGGTAAGGTCGGTGCGGCGGTGGCCTTGATGGGGGAAGCGTGCCAGTGAAGCCAACCTATCCAGAATTTCCGTCAGCACCTTATCGGCGGCGTCGGGATTGTCGTCTGCAATGAAGTCGGTGATTTCTCTGAGGTCGAGCCGCGCCTCGGGATGAAAATCGTAAAGCGCCGTCATTAACGCTGCGAACGGCGTTCCGCTATTCTCTGGCGCAGTTCCGCTCCAACGACTTCGCCGGGAATGAGCTTGACCTTTCCGCTTTTCACATCGTCATAGCGGCTGTCGAGCGACTGGCGCACTTGGGCCAGTTCATCGAAGTAACCGGCCATGACATCCTCAACCAGTTCCTCGGCAGGGCGGCCTGTATCCGTTGCCCATTGCTCAAGCTTGGCCTGAATGTCGGGATTGCTGAAGTGCATCTGCATGCCCATAACCTTAGGCTCTCACACTCTTTCTGTCAACGAAAGCCACCAAAATTTTTGCGGAGCAATGTTGTCGAACAAGATCTTCACGCGGCGAGCGGCCGGGTGAGGTATCCGCGCTGCGCGGCATACACCAAGATCGTGCGGGCCTGCTCTTCGGTCACAGCCGGGAACATCTCTACAATTTCCGAAACACTGAAGCCACTTTCGTAATTGTCGACAATCGTTTCCGGCGTGATGCGCATCCCGTCGACGTTCGGGGCACCGCCCAGTTTGAGCGGGTCGCGCTGCACGAGCGGACAACCAGACCAGTCGATTTCGCGTAGAATGGTCATCAGTTTCATATTAGAGCTTACGCCGCTTCGCCGCCGGCGCGCGGTCGGTAGAAGCTTTTTTAGAAATAAATCTTCAGCGCAAATTGCAATGCCCGTGGATCGGTCTGCACATTGGTGATGCGCCCGAAAGAACAGCCCGCCTGCTGAACCAGATTAGTCTCTCCTCCCGGACCTGGCGGCAAACAATAGTTTGTGTTCGGCAACCCCAAATTTTGGTGGTTCAGCGCGTTATACAGTTCCCAGCGGAACTGCACATACCGCGTGTCGGTGAAGTGGAAGTCTTTGATCAAACTGGCGTCCAGATTCCAAAATGCCGGCGAGCGCAGATAAGGAAGATACTCGCCGGCGGTACCGAACACATATTCCTGCGGCGCATTCAAATTCGGGTTTGACCAGAAGCTTTGATTATTCCCGAACACCGGCTCGAAGGCGGCCGCGTTGATCCAATCGTTGGCATTCTGTCCGCCCGGAACCGCTCTCGGATTACCCACGATATTGGGCCGGCAGGTGACCTGATTGCAAGGCCCGGAAATAGAGAGCGGAACCCCGCTCTGAGCATTGAAGTTCCCGGCCAATCGCCAGTTACCCAGAACCGCCGCTACGGGCCCGCCGCTGTGAAGCCATTGTTTGTTTTTTCCAGCCGGCAAGTCGTAGCTGAAGGCCACGTTGAACATGTTCGGAATATCGTCGTACCCAATCGACCGGTCCAAATTGCGATTAGCGGGGTCCTGATATCCGCCGCCGTTAATGCCGCCGGTTCCGCCGACACCGCTGGTCACGCCGGCGCGTCCGCCGATGATGCCGGTGCTGGACAACGCGATGGTGTCGAAAAGCTGGGAGGCGAGCTGTTCCACCGAGGCGTTGTAAATTCTCTTCGAAAACGTATACGCGGCGACAAAGCTGAGCCCGTAGGATAGGCGCTTTTGTACGCGCACGTTCAACCCGTTGTAGTCGGACATGCCGTCGTACATAGTCTGCGAAAAGAGCGCGCCGAAAAACGGGTAGGGCCGAAGCAACTGCGCCAGCGGAATCGAACTGCTGCCCCACACCTGTTGCAGAAGTGCGGCTTGCGCACCGGAAAAGTAGTTGCTAATCGGCACATTGGAGTTAATCTGGGTTCCGTATTTCACTTCATCCGCGTAGGGGACTAGATTGAACTGACGCCATGCTTCCCCCGCCAAGTGAGTTCCATGGTTGCCCACGTAACCGGCGCTCACCAGCAAATTGCCGGGCAGTTCACGCTGGATCTGGAGATTGTAGATCTGAATATTAGGATCTTTTTCAGGCGGATAGTAGAACTGCAGCGAAGCTCCGTAAGACGGATCGTAATTGGCCGCCGGCGGTTGACCGTTGGCCGGTATCGGCGGTATCGTTAGGCTGGCTTTATTGGTGGTAGTGTCACTCAGCGGGAAGGCCACGCACTCACCCGAATACTCACCGCATTGATTCGGATAGAAGCTCCCCGTCCAATTACTGAAAGATTGCCATTGCGCGCCGGGCTGGATTCCCTGGCCGATATTGTTGATGGCATTGATGGCGTTGGTGTACATCAAGCTGTAAGAACCGCGAATCACCGTCTTCTTATCTTTGGACGGATTCCAGGCGAAGCCGAAACGCGGGGCCACATCAGCCAGGTGAGGCGGAGCAACGGCGCCGTCTTTGGGAATCAGTGACGATTGTCCTTCATACACCATCTCACCGGGCAGCCCGGTGGCCGCGTTCATGCAGTCCAGGCAGAAATTCGATTCCGGATGATCGCGCGATTTCCAGAAGAAAATCATGTCGTCGCGTAGGCCGATGTTGAAGGTGAGGTTTGGGAGAATGCGGTATTCATCCTGCAAATAGAGTCCCCAATAGGGATAACTTGAGTAGGGCTGAGAGGTGATGCCGGTCGACGAGTCGGCGACCGCGCCCAGCATGAATTGCTCCAGGCCATTGCCGCCCAATCCGGAAAGCGGATCGTTCGTCAGGCTACCGTTGAATACCAGGCTCGAGGGATCGCTGATCTCGCGCCCCTGCTGATCGAGCCGGAACATAAAGCCGGTCTTGATCGTGTGCTTGCCGATGATCTTGGTAACGTCGTCCAGGATGGTGTACGAATCGTTGGCCTGCCGCTGATTCGCCCAGCCGGCGGAACCGAAGTTCGATGAACCTCCGCCGGGCATGTTGACGTAGAAGGTGGGAGTGGGCGTGAACGCGCTCAAAAAAATCTGCGACGGAGCAAGCACTTGCTCGGTTTGGGAGAGATTAGTCACGCTATCGGGGAAGCCGGACTGGTTCGGGTGCGTATTGAATACCTGGCGGCTAAAGCTCATGCGGAATTCATTGAAAAATGTCGGACTCGCGATGTAGGTATGGCCCATTCCGGCTACCTCGCTAGTGAAGGTGTAAGGCGTGTTGCCGCCGTAACCGGTATAAGGCACGGTGGCACCTATCCAGGGTGTCCGATAAATGTTGTATTGGCCGGGCGTGGAAAGGAATTCCACGAAAAGACGGCTCTTCTCACTTATTTCATGATCCACTTTCGCTGAGATGTTATACGGATTTTGACTGCTGGCCACCGGGCCCAGATAGTTGTCGCAGATGATGTAGCCGTTCTTGCCCATCGGGCAATTGCTGAGCGGGTCGTTGAAATTCGGCAGCGGATAGGACTTCAGGAAGTACGTCGCCACCGGGTCCATTCTGTTGGTGGGAATCTGCGTGGAAAATTGACAGGTGGGCGTTGGCGACGCGTCTATCACGGTATTCGAGCAGCCGTTTGCCACAAGCGGCGTTCCAAAGGCTGTGCGCTGAAAGGTACCGTTGGCGTTCGGTCCAACCGTGCTGTATGGATCGTAGATGCCATAGGCGGCGGAAGACGGATCCTCGCTGAAATCGCCGTTTCGCATGGCTTGGGTGGGAACGCTAAACACCTGCTGACCGCTAAGATGAAGAATGGTCTTATCCACCGAGGCAAAGAAAAATGTTTTGTCCTTCCCGTTGTACAGCTTCGGAATCACCACTGGGCCGCCGAACGTGCCGCCGAAATCGTTGTAATGCAGCGTCCGATTGTTGAGTGAACCGTCCTGGCCGATCGAGGTAAAAGGATTGCGCGCGCTGGTGGCGCTGTTTCGGAAGAAATCATACAAGTCGCCGTGGGGCTGGTTCGTACCCGACTTCAACACGACATTGAATACACCGCCGCCGCTTCGGCCGTACTGCGCCGCGATACCTTCCGTGATGGCCTGAAATTCGGTGACCGAATCCGGCGAAGGACTGACGGCCACGTTCTCCACCAGTCCCGATAAATTCAAATAGCCGTCGAGATACCAGGCATTCGCCCCGCCCTGACCGCCGTTCACCGAGACGTCGGAACCTTGGGCATGGCTTGGATCGGGGAAGGTGCCAAATTGGCTATTGAAACCGAAGTTGCTGCCGGGCGGTCCGGCGACGTTCGAAACACCGGGCAGCAGATAAACCAGCTGCAGCAGGTCGCGGCCGGCGACGGGCGTATCGTCAATGGCTGCCTGCGATACAGTCGTGGAGAAATTCGAAGAAGATGTTTCGAGAAGCGGCGAAGCCGCCGTCACCTCCACCTGCTGCTGCGATGTTCCCACTTTCAGAGTCGCGTCGAAGCGAATCGTTTGGCCCGAGGTGGCTTCCACATCCTTGCTCTCCGTCACCGAGAATCCGGGCGCCTGAATTCGGATGGTGTATTTGCCTGGCACTAAACCGATTACTTTGTAATAGCCGGTCTGGTTCGTGGTGGTGGGCGAGCTGACATTTGTGCTCTGCGCCGTGACTGTGACTTGCGCTCCCGCGATAGCGGCGCCTTGCGGATCGATAACCGTTCCCTCAATGGAGCTTCTTTCCAGCTGCCCGAAGGCGCACAAACAAGAAGCTAAGAAGAGGAGTGCAAAACGCTCCCGATGCTGTCCGAACATAGAACCCCCTGGAATTTCAGAAACAAAAGGAGCGGACTGGGCTATGGGAGCAGGCTAAGCCCGACACGGGGCGGCCGGCGATTACGATGATTGACCAAAATATAAAATGCAAATTGATTTGTCAAGATCCAGTGGCTCCTTTGTCGGCGCAAAACGATAATGTCCTAATCGTGCAAAGTAGAAATGTCCTATTGACAGGTGCAGCGTGGAGAGGTGGAAGCAGGAACACTTCTCATGACGCAACAGGACCGCGACCGTTTAGTCGCGC
>Ga0302324_100001443_pt1 | contig 57880 bp, 49 predicted proteins | sample Palsa_T0_1_FD_201949 | JGI IMG/M metagenome (GOLD analysis project Ga0302324, IMG submission 201949) | Peat permafrost microbial communities from Stordalen Mire near Abisko, Sweden - Palsa_T0_1 | ecosystem: Environmental > Terrestrial > Soil > Palsa > Peat permafrost | place: Sweden: Abisko...
GCTCGTCAGCGTGGCCTGGAAAGAAGTCAGGAGCCGGATCGCCATGCCCACGCCGCGCGAGCTGTGCAGGACGTTGACGCGGCAGCGCACGCCCCCGATGGCCCGCGAGAGATCGTAGGAGCGCTGCTGGACGAAGTCGTTCCAGGCGTCGCCCGACAGGAGCTCGCGCGCGTACCCGGTGATGGCCGCGGGCTGCAGCGGCTCGCCGCTCATGCGCAGGTCGCCCTGGAGGCGCATTCCGACCGGTAGCCCACCCTCGAGGTGAATGTCCGAGGCTCCCAGCTCCCTGGCCTTGGCCACCAGCGTTTCCAGACCGCTCATGCTCGATATCTCCCGTCAGCCGCGCGTGACTTCCAGCGTCTCAAGACAACACGCCGCGGCCGGCTTGTCATCCCGCTTGGGTGGCGCCGGCGCTGCGCGAGCGCCTCGAGCCGCGCCAGGCGAGGATCCACAGCAAGAGAGGCACGGCTGCCAAGCCGCCTCCCCCGGTACCACATCCGGTGCCCCGATAGAGCGTTTCAGCCGGTCCGCTCGGCTGGCGTTCGCCGGTGCTGCTCCCGCCGGTCGTGCCAACGCTCGAGCCCGCCGTCGCGCCGCCTGAAGTCGAGCCCGAGCTGCTTCCCGTGCTGGAGCCGCCGGAGCTCGTGCCAGTGCTGCTAGCCGTCCCGGTAGAGCTGCTGGCCCCGCTCGTTCCGGTGCCCCTGCCCCCGGAGGTGCCGCTGGTGGTTCCCCGCCCGTTGTCGACCGTGACGCTGATGTCGACGTAGGTCTGGGTTTCCTCGGCGTCGACGGCCTGCAGAAAAATAAAGTAGTCGCCGTTCGCAACACCGGTCGTGTCCCACGCTGCCGAGTACGGAGGACCCTGGGCGGCGCTCTGCTGCACGATGCCGTTCGCGTCCTCCACGTAGAAACTGACGCCCATGATCGCCGAGCCTGCGGCGGCGACGGTCACGGTCCCGGTCAACGTCACTGTCCCGCTGAGCGTGGCGGTGGGACGAGGCGCGGTGAGGCGGACGAGCGGCGGGGCAAGAACACTCGAGCCGGCCGGTCCGGCGTCGGGCGCAAAACCCGCCGCAGTGCCTTTCCAGAGCTTGGTGCCGGCGGTTGTGAAGGGGATCGTCCCTCCGATCCCGATGGCGTCGTCCGGGAGCGAGCTGTCCTGAAGGTTTCCAGCCGCGCCCGAGAGGTCGGCGGTGTTGTAGACGTCAGCCGTCGGAGCGCCCGCCCAGATCCCCGCGTCAGCCCCGAGCAGCGACATCGCCACCGGAACCGAGACCGCCTGCGGAACGAAGGGGTCCGAGACACCGTCCCCTTCCTCGCAGAGCGTCGCGATGGCGCTGGGACCCGACGAGAGCGCCGAGCCCATGTCGAACTCGCCGAAGACCGCTCCGTCGACCGAATAGTCCCAGGTCGTCCCGCTCAGCAGTGTCATCGCGTAGGTGTGGATCCCGGGGCTGCTCTGGATGGTGCGCCCATCGACCAGCAGCGTCTCGGCCGGCGGATTGGTGTTCCAGATTTGATAGAAGGTCGAGACGAAGGAGCCGGAAGCGAAGTTGCAAGCCGCAAAGCCCACCTGACCCCAGAGGCCGTTGTCGAGGGTCTCGCTGGTCCAGCAGTCGAAGCAGCCGAAGCCCTTCGGCGGATACGTGTCGACTTCCTGCATGACCGCTTGAGCGCCGGTGTTGGGGAACGAGGTGGACGGCGACGTGGCTCCGATCCACCAGAACTCCTGGCCGTCGACGACGTCCCCGCCGTCGGGGTTCCCTTCGCCGGAGCCAGCGTCGGGCCCCGCGTCGGGATTGGGTGCCGGCACCCGATGACCGAGCTCCCAGGCGCGGCGCGCGCGCAGCGGGTTGGTGCCCACGCGCGGCGGCGGCGGCGCAGCAGCGACCGTGCCCAGGAGCAGCATCGCGAGTGATCCGAGAACGGCTGAGTGTCTCAAAGTGTCTTCCATGCTCTAGGACTCGCGCCCGAAAGCCAAGTTCTCTACGCGCCATCGGCGACAGAAAGCTCTTTCGGGCGGGACTTACATCGACCCACCCGTCGAATGTGTCAGCGCCGTGTCGGACGCGAAACTTGATGATGGACAAGCGACTCCGCTGTTGCTGACCGCGCTCCGAACACGCTAGTTCGCACCCGTCTCGAACTCGCGACCTCGTCGCACAGGAGATCAACCATGGCACTTTGGAAGGCAAAACTGACGATCGCGGCGATGGCCGCGGTCGGTTTCTTCTCGGCGAGCGCGCAAGCACAGAACTGCGAGGACCTGCCCAATCCCATCTACATCGCCGGCTCGAGCGCATCTCAGGCGGTGTGGACTCACGTCGGACCGATTCTCTTCGATGCCGGCACGACCTTGGTCTACCAGAACCAGGGGTCCTGCACCGGCGTCGACTACATCGAGACCAACGTCACTGATCCTCTGAGCACCACCAACGGCGTGAGCGGCACCGGCATCTACTTCCCGGGGACGTCGGCCGACGGAGGCACCTCGGCCTGCACCATCGCGCCAACGGGCGGAGCCACCGTCGAGGCGGTCGACGTGGGCATCTCCGATGTCTTCGAGTCGACCTGCGACGCGGTCGGCGGCACGTCTAATCCGGGCAACGTCGGGAATTTCAATGGCCCCACCCAGGTGATGCTCTTCCTGCAGCCCCGCGAGGCGAGCATCACCACGCACGAGATCTCCGCCGAGGAGGCTTTCTACGTTCTCGGTTACAGCGGAGGTGGAATGGTGTCTCCCTGGAACCAGGCCGAGGAGAACAACTCGACCGCCGGTATGGGGTACCTCGCCATCCGCAATTCCGCGTCCGGCACGCAATCCATGATCGGCGGAGCGGTCGCTCTTCCCCCGGCGCTGTTCCTGGGGATCAACGAAGGAAGCACCGGCAACGTGATCAACGCACTCAAGGGCGTCGTCACGACGAGCGCGCCCAATCCGCAGTCGTACCTGGGCATCGCGGTGGCCGGTAACTACGACACGCAGCGAGCCTCTCTTCAGGCCCTGGCATTCCGAGCCTACGGCCAACCCTACGCCTGGCTCCCGGACACGAGCGACACGACCTTCGACAAGCAGAACGCTCGCCAGGGTCTCTACCCCATCTCCGGTCCCATGCAGTTCCTCTACAACACGGCCGCCGCCGACGGCTCGGGGGCCCCGACCGATCCCAAGGCCACCCAGCTGATCAACGTCATGAACGGGACGACCGCGCTCGCGGGAACCACCATCGTGGACGCGGAAATCGCGGCCTCGACGATCCCGGACTGCGCCATGGGAGTGAGCCGACCGGACAACAACTACTACAGCCTGGTGCCGAACGACCGCGCGCACTCGTGCGACTGCTACTTCAACTCGAAGGTCACGGGCAGCAGCACCACCTGCACCGCCTGCAGCGCCTCCTCACCCTGTGTTGGTGGCTACTGCGGTGCGAACGGCGTCTGTGAAGCATTCTAGCCAACATCCCAACCTCTTGGAGACACGACCCATGAAAAAGAATCTGAAGCTCTTGTCCCTGGCGGCGGCCCTGTGTGGCGCAGTCGCTTGTTCGTCTGGTGGCGGCGGAACGACCGGCAGCAGCACCGGTCCCACTCCGGGCTCCACCGGCACCTCGAGCGGTGGCGCCACCGGCTCGGGACCCACTGGCACCGCGGCGGGCGGAAGCGCAACAGCGGGCTCCACCGGCACCGCGGCGGGTGGCGGGAACGGCACGACCGGCGGGACCACCGGTGGCACAACCGGTACGACCGGCGGCTTGCCGCCTCCCACCACCTACCCCTGCGTCGACGGCGGGAACGCCTACCAGCCCACCAATCCTCCGGCGGGCGTGACTTCCTGCTGGTGCAATCCCGGCATCGGGCTGGCGGACCCAAGCGATGCGGGCGCGCAGATCGTCGCGTCGTGCCCGCAGAACGGAGCAACGCCCGACAAGAACATCCCGCTGCCTCCGCCGGCCGGAAACGAGAGTCTGCCGCTCTACCAGAGCGGCGGATTCCCTCAACCCGCTCCGTAGGCTTCGAGCGAGCCACAACAACAATGGTCCAGGCGGACGAATCGCCTGAGCTCCGGAACGCCAAGGCCAGCGGTTGCTGGCCTTGGCCTTTCCTGGGCTCGGTGCTCTTGCTGAGCGTTGCCGCTCCGGCTCTGGCACAGACGGCGCCAGACAGCGGTGATGCGCTGACGGCCGACGCCGGTCCGCCCGTGCCGGAAGGCTCGAGCGGGACGACTCTGGCGCTGTCAGCCGATTCACAAGCCCTGCTCGACGCCATCGCAGCGAGGCTTCGCGCCGGGGCCAGCCCAACCGAGCTACTGCATGCGATCGAGGCTCCGCCCGTCCCGGTCACGAGGACCGCGTCCGGCCGGCCAGCTGCGCCGGTCGACGAGGACACTGGGCTGCCCGGGGTGTTCTTGACCCCCGACGTGCGCCTTTCGGGCTATGCGCAGAACGACTTCATCCTGAACCAGGCCTCGCAGGACGAGATCGATCCTTCGACCGGGGCCTCGCTCAATCAAAACCGGTTCGAGGTGCGCCGAGCGCGATTGCGGGCGGCGGTGGAGCGCACCTACCTGGCGGGTGCGCTGGAATTCGACGGGAACACCGTCAGCGGCCCGGCCGCGCGCATCATCGACGCCGAAGCCACGGTGCAGTTGCCCGGGCCCCAGAGGTTCGGGACGCCTCTCATCGGCGCCACCATCGGCATGTTCAAGATTCCCTTCGGCTTCGAGGTTCTCCAGGCCGACACCAGCCGGCTCTTCCTCGAGCGCAGCACCGCCGAGCACGCCTTCTTCCCCGGAGAATACGACCTCGGGGCCCGGCTCGCGGGGGCATGGGAGTTCTTGCGCTACGCGGTCGCCTTCATGAACGGCGAGCCGGCCGGCGAAACGACAGGCTTTCCGGGCCAGGACCCCGACAGCGGAAAGGACCTGGTTGGGCGAGTGGGGGTCGATGTCCGGTTTCTGAGCCGGGCGCGGCTCGCGGGCGGTTTTTCTTTCCTCAACGGCACCGGCTTTCATCCTGGCACGCCCGGGACCAAGCCGGTGGTGGTCTGGAACGACCTCAACGGCAACGGCGTGGTCGATCAGGGAGAGATCACGGTCATCCCTGGCCAGGCGGCGACCCCCTCCGAGGACTTCTCGCGCTTTGGCCTGGGGGGGGACCTCGAGCTGAGCTACCGCTGGCCGGTGATCGGCAACACGGTTCTGTATGGCGAGATCTACAGCGCGCAGAACCTCGATCGCGGCATCCAACCGGCCGATCCCGTGAGCGCCGGCCGCAACCTGCGCGAGCTCGGCTGGTACGCGGCCCTCACGCAGCAGGTCACCCCCTTTGCGCAGATCGGCGTCCGCTACGACACCTACAACCCCGACCAGGACTCGACGGCGCTCGAGATCGGTAACCCGGTGGCCACCAATCAGAGCTACTCGAGCGTCGCGATCACGGCGGCCTTCACCACCCCCTACGGTCGGCTGATCGTCGAGGGAGACCTCAATCAGAACCATCTTGGCCGCGACCTGCTCGGCAATCCGACGAATCTCAAGAGCGATCAGATCGGCGTTCGCGGGGAGGTCAAGTTCTGATGCTTCGCACGCGCTGCCTCCCACCGCTCTTGATTCTCATCGCCTGCGGCAACGGGGTCTCGGCGGTCGACAGCCTGAACGCGGAATTGCGGGTGGTCGACCCGAGTCCCACACCCGAGTTCTTCAAGGGCGCGGAGCCGACCCCCGATCCCAATGGCCCCCAAGTCATCGTTCCGCAGACCAAGGCCAACGACGTCCAGCTCGGTCAGATCAACTTCCAGCTGACCGGCGAGCTGTCGTCCAATGCCCAAGCCGTCGCTTTTCAGCTGCAAGGAGACATCGGTTACTGGACGCTGCCGGCCTCGCCCAACGACGACCTCTCCGCCCCGAACAACCTCGCGTTCGCGCCGACCCTGGCCTTCAACCCCAACAGCGTCCCCCCGGACGGCGGCATGCTCGTCCTGAACCTGAACGCCATCGATGGCCACAACGTCTTCGGCCCCACCAGCACCATCAATCTCACCGCAACCTCGAGCTTTCCGAGCTCGGCCGCGCTGGTGATCTCGCTGCACTGGGCCACCGAGGCCGATCTGGACCTGCATGTGATCGCTCCCTCGGGCGAGGAGCTGTGGCGCGAGAAACGGACCCTCTATCCGGCGCCTCCCTTTGGATCTCCGCAGACGCTGAGCCCGCTCCGGCTCGCGCTTCTCATCCGGAGCTACGGCGCGCTCGATTTCGATTCCAATGCCAACTGCGTCATCGACGGACGGCGCGAGGAGAACGGCGTCTGGCGAGCCGGCACGGCCGACGGTGGCTACTACCCGCCCCCCGGCAAGTACCTCGTCCGGGTCGACACCTGGTCGCTGTGTGGGCAGCCAAAGGCCGACTACGACGTCACGGTCTACCTGGGCGGGAAGATCATCGCGCAGACCTCGGGAGAGGCGCTGCCCGTCGACACGCGCTTTCCCAACGGCGCGGGCTCGGGCCTCACGGTCCTGAGCTTCGACATCACACCCGATGGGGGCGCGCCCGACGGCGGCTGAACCTCCAGATGAGAACGAACACACCATTTCCCGCCGGCACAGGGGCCGGCGCCACCAAGAAGGCATCCAATGACTTTTGAGCTCTCCAGTGTGGCCCGCATCGGCGCGACCTCGGTGCTCTACATCCTGATCGCGCTCTCAATCCTCTCGATCGCGGTGATGCTCGACCGCTGGGTGTACTTCCGCAAGCGCCGGACCAACTTCGCCGACCTCGCGACGAGGCTGGCCGATCTCTTGCGCAACAACCAGATCGCCGAAGCCGAGGAATTGCTGACGAAGAACCCGTCCGACGCTGCCAAGATCGCCGGCGGCGCCCTCGCCCGCTACTCGGACGGCGGCGAGGCGGTGGAGCAGATCCTGGCCAAGGAGATCCGACTGCAGCGCGGCCGCTTCGAGCGGGGCCTCTTGTTCCTCGGCACGCTCGGCAACAACGCGCCATTCATCGGCTTGTTCGGCACCGTGCTCGGAATCGTCGACGCCTTCCGGGGCCTCGGCCAGAGCCAGAACGCCGGAGCGATGGCCAACGTCATGAGCGCCATCGCCCAGGCCCTCACCGCCACCGCCATCGGCATCCTGGTCGCCCTGCCGGCCGTCGTGGCCTACAACGTCTTCCAGAAGAAGGCGCAGGACGTGGAGGAGAACGCCGCCGCGCTCGGCAACGTGATCCTGGCCGACCTCTCGACACGCAACCACGAGGGGCACACCAGGCCGGGGCGGCAGCCGACCAGAGCCTCGTCGACATCCAGCTCCCTCGGCTCCGAGGTCCAGGCCTGATGGCCGGCACGCTTGGCGGCACCGGACGGGCGCGAGCCATCTCGGGCATCAACGTCACGCCGCTCGTCGACGTGGTGCTGGTGCTGCTCGTCATCCTGATGGTCTCGTCGACCTACATCGTCTCGCAGACGCTCAAGGTGCAGCTTCCCAAGGCCAAGAACAGCGACGGAGCAGCCGACCGCCCCACCACCGTGACGCTGCTCAAGAATGGCGACCTCAAGTTCAACGACGTTGCGGTCCAGGACCAGGAGCTGGCCGAGAAGCTCAGGGCGGCTTCCGACAGCAATCCGGACCTGAGCCTGGTCGTGAGCGCCGACAAGGAAGTCCAGCACGGCAACGTGGTGCACGTTCTCGATCTCGCGAAAACGGCCGGCATCACGAAGTTCGCCATCAACGTGCAGCAGAGCAGCCCCTAAGTTGTGCCGCGCTGGGCGATCCTCGGTTCGGTTCTGATCCACGTCGCGGTTGCGGCGACGGTCCTGTATGTCGCCCGCAAGCGGCCCGCCCATGCCGACCTGCAGGTCTCGATTTTCGAGCCCACCCACCCGAAGCCTCCTCCGCCCAAGAAGAACGAGCTGCCCAAGCCACCGCCTCCCCCGAAGCCGATCGCGCATCAAGTCGAGGTGCCGGTGCCGATCGCGGCGCCGCCTCCGCCTCCCGCTCCGCTCGCCGCCCAACCGCCCGCGGCCCAACCTGGCGGCCATGCCGTCGCGCTAGGCGGGCTTCAGTTCGGGAACGGGGATGATAGTGGAGGGGGGCTCGAAGTGGGTGGAGGCAGGGTGGCGGTCCCCGAGTCTCGCTTGCGGTCCAAGCAACCCAGGGCCTCGGGCTTGGGCGGAGAGGCCCCTTGCCTCGAAGAGATCACCAAGCCGGTGCCGATCTTCAAAGCCGACCTGCCCTACACCGACGAGGCCCGCAAATCGGGAATCGAAGGCGCACTGACCATCAAGGTGTCGGTCGGTGCCGACGGCGCGGTCTCCAGGGTCGACGTCCTCAAGTCGGTGGACCCGGCGCTGGACGCCGCAGCGGTCGCGGCGGCCATGAAGTGGCGCTTCAAACCGGGAATGCGCTGCGGCAGGGCGGTGGGCGGCGCCTTCTACGTCTACAAGCAGGTCTTCGAGCTAGGCGACTGAGCGATGAATCGGCCGCGGGGACATGGCTGGGCGGTGCCCTGGGTTCCGCGCCTTGCGTGCGCCACGGCGCTGCTGCTGGCGTCGAGCCTGGGACCGGGCGCCGTCGCGCAGGAAGGTCACCTCACCAAGGCTCCCAAGCTCATCAAGTTCGTCGAGGCGGTGACGCCACCCGGTCACGCGCCGGACCAGACCGCGGTGGTGTTCCTCTCGATCACCATCGGCGATCGCGGCCCGGTGGACGACGTGCAAGTCCAGAAGTCGAGCGGGATGAAGGACTACGACGACGCAGCCGTCGTGGCTGCCAAGCAATTCGTCTTCGAACCGGCCGAGTTCGACAACCTGCCGTCCTCGGTGGTGATCACCTACCGCTACGAGTTCACCGTCCGAGAAGAGCTGATCTCGGTCGGACCCCAGGTCAACTTCGAAGGCACCGTGCTCGAGCGCTTCAAGAAAAAGCCGCTCGCCGGGGTGCAAGTGGCAATCGCCGACCTGTCGCGGGGGACCGAGACCGACGACAACGGAAAGTTCGCCTTTCTCGATGTCCCGGTCGGCACCCACAACATCCAGCTTTCCGGCCCCACTCTGATCACCACCAGGACCGAGGAGACGATCGTCAAGGGCAAGAAGAAAACGGTCAAATACCTGGTCGAGGAGAAGGACGCCGACACCAATGTCGACGAGGTGGTCGTGGTTCGGGCGTCGCGCATCAAGAAGGAGACCGTCGAGACCCAGATCGTCACCGAGGAGGCCCGCCGCGTGCCGGGCACCCAGGGCGACACCCTCAAGGTGGTTCAGAATCTCCCCGGGGTCGGGCGCTCGTCGTTCGGCTCGGGCCAGCTGGTGGTCTGGGGCGCCGGCCCCGATGACACCAAGGTCTTCATCGACGGAGTCGACATCCCGGCGCTCTACCACGTGGGCGGGATCCGCTCGACCGTCAACGGCGACCTCGTGAAGTCGATCGAGCTCATCCCGGGCGGCTTCGGCGCCGAATGGGGACGCGCGCTGGGCGGCGTCGTGAAGCTCGAAACCGCCGACCTCCCCTCGGGCGTTCACGGCTACGTCGCGGCCGACGAGATCGACACCTCGGGGATGGTCTCGGCCTCGATCGGTGATCGGCTCACCGTCGGGGTGGCGGGGCGCTACAGCTACCTGGACAAGACCCTGCCGCTCGTCACCTCCAGCAACGTGGGCGAGTTCGTGCCCATCCCGCGCTACGACGACTACCAGGGCAAGATCGAGCTCAAGCTCCGCCAGGGCGAGAAGCTATCGCTGCTCTTGCTCGGCTCGGACGACGCCCTGCAGCGCACCCTCTACTCGACCGACCCCTCGCTGCTTCGAACCCAGACCGAGAGCTCCTACTTTCACCGGCTGATCCTGCGCTACGAGCGGCTGATGCCCGACGGATCGAGCTTCACGATCACGCCCTTCGTCGGCAACGACCAGGACGACAATACCTACGTGTTCGGGCCGGTGCCGGTTGATTTGAACGTCGTCACAAATCGGTTCGGCTTGCGAAGCACCTACCGGCAGAAGCTCGAGAGCCATGTCACGCTGGCGCTGGGACTCGACGCGGAAAGCAATCGCTCCTTCCTAGGCCGGGTCGGCTCGTTGACGCTTCCGTCGCGTGAAGGGGACATCGTGGTCTTCGGCCAGGCCCCGGGAGATCAGATCGCGGCCGACAACTGGTCGGTGAACATCGTGAACGTCGCCCCCTACGCCGTGGCCGAGCTGACCTTCGGAGACCTGAGCGTGACCCCCAGCCTGCGCTTCGAACCCACCTACATCTCCGGCAACCGGAGCTTGCCGCCGACCGGAGCCTCGCTGCCGATCGGTTACGACCGCTTCGAGCTGAACGTCGATCCGCGCCTCAACGCGACCTACGGCATCGGACGCCGGCTGACGCTCATCGCGGGAGGCGGCCTGTACCATGAGCCACCCGATCCCCGCGACCTCTCCCCGGTGTTCGGAAATCCCACGCTTGGCTCGTCGCAAGCCATCCACACGGTGGCGGGGGTCTCGTTCAAGCTGACCGGCACCCTCACCTTCGAGGCCGAGGGTTTCTACAAGTGGCTCAGCGACCTGGTCGCGCGCAATCCGTCGGCCACCCCACAGGTCGCCGACCTACTTCAGCAGACGGAGATCGGCCGCATCTACGGCGGCCAGTTCCTGCTGCGGCAGCAGATCTTCAAGGGCTTCTTCGGCTGGGCGACCTACACGATCTCCGAGAGCGACCGCAAGGACGACCCGACCTCGGCGTGGCGCCTGTTCGACTACGACCAGACTCATGTGCTCTCGCTGCTGGCGAGCTACGATCTGGGCGCGGGCTGGCAGGTGGGGGCTCGTTTCCGATTCGCCAGCGGCTTTCCGCGTACGCCGGTCATTGGCTCATACTACGACAGCAAGAACGATCAGTACGACCCGGTCTTCGGCCCCCAGAACTCGATCCGGATCCCGCCCTTCTACTCGCTGGATGCGCGGGTCGAGAAGTCCTTCACCTTCGGCGGGCGGCTGAAGCTGAACGTGTTTCTGGATGTTCAGAACCTCACCAATCAGAGCAACCCCGAAGAGATCGTCTACAACTTCGACTACTCTCGCCAGGGCTACATCAACGGGTTGCCGCTGTTGGCGGTGCTCGGCGGAAGGCTGGAATTCTGATGCGGCGCTCGATCCTGATGGCGGTGATCACGCTCGCCGCCTGCAAACCCGACCTCGGTCCGCCGGCGTCGCTGATCAGCGGACTGCGGGTTTTGGCCGTTCGCGCGAACCCTCCCGAAGCACCGCCCAGCGGCCCCGATGCGGGGGTCCTGTACGAGCTCCTGGCGGTCACTCCCGGCGGAACGGTGATCGGCCCGCAGCCGGCGTGGGCCTACTGCCTGGCCCCGACGCCACCCTCCGAGAACAACCTGGTCAGCCCGCTTTGCCTGGGCCCCAATGCCCAGCTCGCGCCCATCGCCCAGGCAGGCTCGGATGGCCTCGCCCAGCTTCCGTCCTCCACCTGTCAGCTGTTCGGCCCTCTCACCCCGCCGCCCATCGGCGACGCGGGCCCGGGACGACCACCCGATCCCGACGTGACAGGCGGGTACTACCAACCGGTGCGGGTCGATCTGCCTCTCAACGACGGAGGGCTTCTGACGAGCTTCGGCGAGGAGCGGATCTACTGCGGGCTCGCGGGGGTGACCGAGGCTGTCGCCAGCGGCTATGCCACGGGCTACACGATGAACCACAATCCCGTCCTCCAGGGAGTCACGGCCGCCGTCGCCGGCGGATCCGCTCAGGCGCTCTTGGCTCACGATGGCGGTAGCGGACTGTCGGTGCCCGCGGGAGCGTCCGTCACGTTCGCAGCCGGCTGGCCGACCGGCACGGCCGAGAGCTTTCCGGCTCTCGATCCCGTGTCGCGGCTGCTGGTCACCCAGACCGAGAACCTCATCACGTCCTGGTTCGTGACCGGAGGCGCGATGGCCCTCGACGAGGTCGAGGTTCCCGGCACCGACACGGCGACCAGCGCGAGCAATCAATGGACCGCGCCAACCACCTCCGGCCCCGTGCATCTGTGGGTCGTGCTGCGCGACAGCCGCGGCGGTGTCGACTTCGGCGAGTTCCTGGTGATGGTGGAGTAGCTCCGGCCTCCGTGCCGGAGCCCCACGTCACTCGCAGCTCACGACGTAGACCGCCACCTGCGCCGGGTTCGATATGGCGAGAAAGAGGTTGTTCCCGGAAGCGGGAGCCACCGCGAGACTTGTCGCTGGCACTCCCCAGTTGGTGCTGTCGAGCCAGTAGAGTCCCGGAGTCTGGTTGAAGTCGACGAGATCGAAATACTGCCCGCCGTCCGCGACCAGGGTGCCATCGAAGTTGCCGCGCGTGATCAGCACCTGGTCGTCAGCGGTGGTCGCAAAGTACACGAAGCCCCCTGGGCATGCGCCGACTGCGACCGCGCCGGTCAGCGGCTCGGCGCTGGAGAGCGGATGTTGTTGCCCGATGAAAACGCCGCCATCAAGCTCGACCGTGAATTCGATCAGACCCGTGGCATCAGTCACCAAGACCCCGACTACCTGGCCCGGAGTGCTTCCCGCGGCGGCGAAGGGCGCTGGTTGATTAAACACCGCCTTGTAGCGGGAATCGATGTTCGTGCTGGCGGTCTTGAGGTAGCCCCCGTCGACGTATGGCGTTTGTTCGAGGTTCAGGTTCTGGACCCCTTGAACTGCTCCCTCACCTGCCCAGATCGCCGCATCCTCGCCGGGAGCAACCGGCAGGGCGACGCCCCGCACACCAAGCGAGGAGATCACCTGGGTGACCTGCCAGCCTTGCCCATACGTCCACTCCTCCGGGGCGCCGGTACTGGGAAGAATGGTGCCGTAGCCCTCGAAGAACAGTTGTGTGACGCCATCACTGGGGTTGAAGACCAAGGTCGGCAGGTAGCCGCAGTTGGCGTAGCCTGCGTCGAGCAACTGCCCTTCCTCGGAAGTCGATCCACACAGGATCGCGGGGGCGGGAAACGTGAGCTGGCATGGCTGGGGAAATGAAACCGAGATGATGGCGGCACAGTCCTCCCAGCACACTGCCGTCCGGCTTCCGTCGTCGGAGACGCTGACATTCGGAGGCGACAGCGGGCAGAAGATCTGGATCCCAGCGTCCGAGGGCGGTTCCAATCGGATGCCGGTCGTCGCAACCTCCAGCGCCTCGCCGATCGCCCCCGCGTCCGCCGAGAGGGTCTGCAGCATGATTCCGAACTGGCCGCCGTCTCCCCTCGAGTAGGCCAGCTTCGCCAGCCCCTCCCCGGCAGGGCCGGGCACGGCCGCGATCGAAACCGGACCGAAGACCACGTCGGGGCCGGCGTCAAGCAACACGAGCGGCTCGAGCCGCGTCGGCGTTGGAATTGGGACCGTCATCTTCCCCGTGGAGCTTCCTCCACTCGTCCCGCTGCTCCCCCCCGAGCTCGTTCCCCCGGTGGTGCCGCTGCTCGAGCCACTTCCCCCGGTCGTCCCACCGCTGCTCGCGGCAGCCGCGCTGCTCGCGCTCGTCCCGATCATGCCGGTCGTGAGACCCGTGATGCTCTGGAGGCAACAGCCCGCCGGCAGCGCCAGAGTCGGAAGCAGAACGGTCAACCGCGCGAGACGCTTCATCGATCCCTCAGTATCGGCTGCTGTCGCCGTAGATGGTCACTCCAGCGTCGCAATAATCAGTGGTCGCAAGCGCCTGGGGGTGATCGACCGGCCCGAGCAGACTGAGCGCCACCGGACCAGGATCCGCGGCGGAGATGAGCTCCGGGCCGACGTAGCCGCCGTCGCCATCGCCGAAGAGGACCGCGATCGGCCAGCCAGACTCGCAGCCCGAGCTACCGGTGGTGGCAATGTCCGGGATGCAGTCGCCGTTGAAGTCACCGATGGCCAGCGCCAAGCCCCCCGGCACGGTGTAAACACGAGGCGCTGCAAAGGTCCCGTCTCCGGCGTTGGTCATCACAGCCACCCCGCCGCTCGAATACACGTCATCGAGGGCATCGGCGTAGCCGGCCTCGCCGAGGACGAGGTCCGGCGCGCCGCTGGGGCCGGGAATAACCAAGATCTGGCCAATCGCGGGCGTCGGGTAGGTCGTGACCTTGAAGTCGTCACGCCCTTGGCTCAGCAGCACCACCAGATGCTGGCCGTGGAGATCGTCGCCAACGATGTCGGCCCGACCGTCGCCGTTCAGATCAGCCACCGCCATGAATCCCATGAAATCGATGACGACCTCGGGAAGATTGGACGGGTTGGTGAAGTGGCCGCCCACGGTTCCGTAGAGGATCTCGGACGATCCGAGGCCGCCCAGCACGATGTCGGCCAGTCCATCGCCGTCCACATCGCCGATGGCCACGGGCGAGCCCGAAGCAGCATAGCTGTGGTTGAAGATCAGCCCGCCATCCCCATCGTTCAGGTAGACGTTGACGTAGGACCCCGCGTCGGTGTCAAAATGAGCGGGGTCTTCGCCCCCCGCGACGACATCGGGCAGGCCATCGCCGTTCAGGTCCCCGACCGCCAAGCTAGAACCGCCGCCCAACGCATAGGGCTGGGCAGGTCCAAGGCCACCACCGGGCTGCCCCAGCGCGACGAAAAAGGGGGTGTTATCCGGATCGGAGGGGGAGCCGTACGGTTTGAAGGATGCCATGATCAGGTCCAGCAACCCGTCGCCGTTCATGTCCGCGCTGTAGGCGAACCGGGAGAAATAAACGGGGACCGAGCTGGTGTAGGTCGTCAGGTCCGCAGCCGGGCCGCAGACGCCCCCTGCGTCCGGTGCTCCCGCGTCGCCCCCGTCCGAGCCAGCATCGAAGCCAGCATCCACGCCCGCATCGATTCCTGCGTCGATACCCGAATCCCGGGCACCCGCGTCTCCGCCGGCGTCCAAGCCCGCGTCTCCGCCATCATTGAAATCGTTGCCCGAGATCGCCTGGAGGCAGCAGGCCGGGGTGACGAGCAGGGACGCGAAGATCGCGATTCGAGCCAGCCGTGCGGCCCAGCCGTTCAGCATGCCACCCCTAGAAACCTGCTCTCATCACCTACCCGAACGGCCGAGGTGTAGAGATCCTTCAAACAGACTTGCCTGGATGTGAGCATCCCCACCCCCCCCGCGTTCCGCGGGGGAAGAGATGACAAACCCTACCGGCTTTCGGCCGCGATCTTGTCCTTGTAGTTCTTCATCATCACTTCCTGCTCGGCCTTGGGCACCTGGGAGTACTTCGCGAACTCCATGGTGAACTCGCCCTTGCCTTGCGTGGCCGACCGCAAGTCCGTCGAGTAGCCGAACATGTTGTTCAGCGGCACGTTGGCGACGACGGTGAAGGTGATGTCCTCGCTCTGGGTATCGAGAATGGTGCCGCGCCGCTGGTTGAGCTGACCCACCACTGTCCCCTGGAACTCCTTGGGGGCCTGGACCTCGACCTTCATCACCGGCTCGAGGATGGTCGGCTTGGCCGCGGCGTAGCCCTCGCGAAACGCCATCAGCGCGGCGGTCTTGAAGGCCTGCTCGCTCGAGTCCACCGCGTGCGAAGCGCCGTCGTTGACGACGCAGCGCACACCGGACACCGGAAACCCGATCAGGCTCCCCTTCTTGATGGCCTCGTGGAAGCCCTTGTCGCAAGCCGAAATGAACTCGCGCGGGATGGCCCCGCCACCGATGTCGTCGACGAACTCGTAGTGCTCGACCGCGTCGGGTGGCAGGGGCTCGATGTAGCCGCACACCCGCGCGAACTGGCCCGACCCGCCGGTCTGCTTCTTGTGGGTGTAGGCAAACTCGCCGCGCTGCGTGATGGTTTCGCGGTAGGCCACCTGCGGCTTGCCCGAGATCACCTCGCAGGCGTACTCGCGCTTCATGCGCTCGATGTAGATCTCGAGGTGCAGCTCGCCCATCCCGCTGATGATGGTCTGGGCCGACTCCTCGTCGCGGTGAACGCGGAAGGTGGGGTCTTCCTTGGTGAAGCGGTTGAGGGCCTTCGAGAAGTTGGCCTGGCCGGCGCGGTCCTTGGGGGCCACCGCCAGCGAGATGACCGCGTCCGGCACGTGCATCGAGGTCATGGTATAGTTGACCGTGCCGTCGGTGAAGGTGTCGCCCGACGAGCACTCGACGCCGAAGAGGGCCACGATGTCGCCCGAGGTGGCCTCGTTGACGTCGTTCATCTCGTTGGAGTGCATGCGCACGATGCGCGGCACCTTGACCCGCTTCTGGTTCACCTGATTGACGATGAATTCGCCCTTCTGCATGCGCCCCTGGTAGATGCGCATGTAGGTGAGCTGGCCGTAGCGACCGTCTTCGAGCTTGAAGGCCAGCGCCACCAGCGGCATGTCGGGCTCGGTGGAGAGCTCCACCTTGGCCTCGTTGTTCTTCTGGTCGAGCGCGATGTTCTGGACCTCGGAGGGGTTCGGCAGGTAGTCGATCACTCCGTCCAGCAGAGTCTGAACGCCCTTGTTCTTGTAGGCGCTGCCGCACATCACGGGCGTCATCTTGAGCGCGATGGTGGCCCGGCGGATGGCGGCCTTGAGCTCCTCGGCGCTGATCGGCTTGTCGGCCAGGAACAGCTCGGCCAGGTGGTCGTCGACTTCGGCCACCTCGTGGATGATGTCGTTGCGCGCCTTCGCGGCCCGCTCGTTGTACTCGGCGGGAATCTCCTCAACCCGAACCGTTTCGCCGCTCTCGCCGTCGTAGAAGTACGCCTTCCCGAGGATCGGATCGACGATGCCCGCGAACTTGTCCTCGGCGCCCATCGGGATCTGGAGCATCACCTGGTGGTGCCCGAGCTTTTCCTTGAGCTGCTTGGCCACCCGCTCGTAGTTGGCGCCGGCCCGGTCCATCTTGTTGACGAAGGCGATGCGCGGGACGTTGTAGCGCTTCATCTGCCGGTCGACGGTGATGGACTGGCTCTGGACACCCGAGACCGAGCACAGCACCAGGATGGCGCCGTCGAGCACGCGCAGCGCGCGCTCCACCTCGATCGTGAAGTCCACGTGACCCGGGGTGTCGATGATGTTGATGTTGTTGTCGCCCCACATGGCGTAGGTGGCGGCCGACTGGATGGTGATGCCCTTTTCGCGCTCGAGGTCCATCGAGTCCATCTTGGCGCCGACCCCGTCCTTGCCGCGCACCTCGTGAATCTCGTGGATGCGGCCGGTGTAGAAGAGGATGCGCTCGGTCAGGGTGGTCTTGCCCGAGTCGATGTGGGCGCTGATGCCGATGTTGCGGATCTTCGAGATGGGAACGTTGACGGCCATGGTGGTGGTCTTTTACAGGGTCGACGAGGTTAGGGGCTGCGCGCGCCTGGTATCCCCGAATGCGTTGAATTGCAACCCGGCGACGGCTTCTCAGGGGCGTGGCGTAATCTAACCCACCGGAACGACAAGTCAAACGTGTGGTGCCGGTAGCTCCTTGCTCACTCGCACTTCAGGGGCGAGAGCGTGTTGCCGGTGGTGATGATCCCAGGGGAGGAGTCGAAGGAGACCGCATCCAGGACGAAACCGGCATCGCCGAGGGCGACGCAATCGGCCACCGTGCACCCGTACCCCGTGTCCGCTGAATAGACGAAGACGTTCGGGTCGGGCGTGTCCCAGGCGACGTTGCTCGCGTTGATGGCATGGACGCCGTAGCTTCCCACCGAGAAGCCACCCGGGGACTGGCCGATCTCTTGCCATGAATTGCAGGCGATGGTGTTGACGCCCCCGAACGGTCCTCCGCTCAGATCGACGCCAGCGTCGGAGTCCGACTCCACCCCCTCCTCGTTGAACCGGATCGTCGAGCTCGCAACCGTGAGCGAGCCCCCCCGCATCCCGATCGCCGCTGACGTGTTCTGAATGAGCGAATTCTGGATCGTGAGGGTTGGCGACCCGATCGGGGAGGACTCCAGCCCGAAGCCACCACGCTGGATGCACTGAACCGTACCGTTCTGGAACGTCATGGTGGCTTTCCCTAGCAACGTGATCGCGGCGAACCCGCCAGAGTTCCCGCTGGTGTCGTTCTTGGAAGGACACTGCTGAAACCCGGGCGCGTTCGGGGCTTCGCCGACGATCGGCGCCGACGTCAGCGAGATGGACGCCCCGTCACTGGCCGAGATGTCGCTGCGGTACTGGTTCTGGATGATCACGCTGCTTCCGCCGTCGAGCGCCGCGTCGTCGATGGTACAGCCGTTCCCGGCGTCATCCGAGAAACAGAGGATTCCGAACCCGCCACCTCCCGGAGACCCTACCAACGGATCCTTCACACCGATGGCCACCGTTCCCTCGATCAGGCCCGAACGGTCTCGCCCGAGCGTCAAGCTCGCCAGTGGCTGTAGGTAGACACCGCCGCCCGAGTTCAGGTCCGCGTTCGCGAGGTACAGATGGCTGCCGCCCTCCACCTGGATCGTGGTCGCGCTTAAGTCGATAGCGACCGGCAGCGCCGGCGTGCCCGTGATGCTCGCATATCCGACGGTGTCGCTCGGGGAGTAGCTCTCGATGTCGAAGACCTCTGCGGCGAAACCGTCGTCATCAAAAATCACCCCTGCCGCGCTCAGTTCCGCCCCCCAGCCCAAAACAATCGGGTAGGTCTCGGTCCCGTCCTTGTCCCAGAGCCCGCCGTCGAAGAAGACCGTCGCCTCGATCGTCACGTCCGGGGCCTGGGCGCTGTCGATGAGCTTCATGGCCTGGGTGATCGTCTGGCAGGGCTGATTCGCGCCGATGCCGCAGCAGGCGTGGCGGTCGTAGCCGCGGTCGCTGTCGACCTCGATCGTTCCCCCCGCGGCGAGACCCGAGCAGCAGGCAGCGTTCAGCGCGTCGCAGAAGGAACCGCCCGCGCACTGAGCGCCTGTCTCGCAACTCGTGAGGCAGGCTGCAGATTCGCATGCATAAGGCGCGCAACCGGTCACGTTCGGGGCGCAATCCCCAGCCCCGTCGCAGAAGCTCGGATTGCTGAGGACATCCCCGGCGCAGGCGGGACTCCCGCAGGAGATCCCGCCGTCCGGGAAGATGCAGGCACCCGTCTCGCCGTCGCAGTCGGTCGCTCCGCACGGCGGGGTGAAGCTCGTGCAGACGGCACGACAGCAATGTCCGGTCCCGTCGATCCCGCAGACGCCTGAGGCGCATTGATTGTCGGAAGTGCAGGGACCGAAGCCGATGAGCGAGGCGCCGGTTCCCGTTCCGGTGGTCGTGGTCCCCGCGCCCCCGGTCGTGCCTGCCGTTCCGGAGGACGCTGAGCCTACCCCGCTGATCGTCGTCGTGAGGCAGCCTGCCGATGCCAGGAGCATCACGGCGGTCAACGCGACTGGGGGTCTCACGACCATCCCAGCGCTGAGCGATTCTCGAGCACCTTCACATCCCTATCATTGCGGTGATGGGAGAAATCCGTCACCAAAAGTTTGCCCCGGCTCTTCTGAATTCCGGGACCCTCTCACCAACCATGGCTATCCTCCGTCCATGTCCGACACCCCCGTCCACTCCGACGCCCTTGTCTTTCTCGGCGCCACCGGAGATCTGGCCTACAAGAAGATCTTCCCGGCCCTGCAATCGATGATTCGCCACGGCCACCTCGACGTGCCGGTGATCGGCGTCGCCAAGGCCGGCTGGAACCTCGACCAATTTCGCGACCGCGCCAAGGCGAGCCTGGCGGAGCACGGCGGTGGCGTCGACGCCGATGCCTTCGCGAAGCTGCTCACGCTGCTGCGCTATGTGGACGGGGACTACAATGACGCGGCCACCTTCGTGGCGCTGCGGCGGGAGCTGCGCGACAGCCAGCATCCTCTCCATTACCTGGCGATTCCCCAGACCCTCTTCGCGACCGTCGTCGAGCAACTCGACCGTTCGGGCTCCGCCAAGGGCGCGCGGGTGGTTCTGGAGAAGCCCTTCGGGCGAGATCTGGAATCGGCCAAGAAGCTCAATGAGATCCTGCTCAAGGTCTTCGACGAGGCCGACATCTTCCGGATCGACCACTACCTGGGCAAGGAGGCGGTGCAGAACCTGATCGTCCTGCGCTTTGCCAACTCCTTCCTCGAACCAATCTGGAACCGACGCTACGTGGAGAGCGTGCAGATCACCATGGCCGAGCAGTTCGGGGTCCAGGGCCGGGGATCCTTCTATGAAGAGACCGGCGCCATCCGGGACGTGGTTCAGAACCACCTCCTCCAGATCATCGGCTGCCTCGCCATGGAGCCTCCCGCGACGACCTATCACGAGGCCGTCCGCGACGAGCTGGTGAAGGTCTTTCGGCAGACCAAGCCGCTCGAGCCAGGCGCCCTCGTGCGCGGTCAATTTCGCGGCTACACGCAGGAACCGGGAGTGGCGCCCGATTCGAAGGTCGAGACCTTCGCGGCCGTACGTCTGGCGATCGCCTCCTGGCGGTGGGACGGGGTGCCGTTCTTCATCCGGACAGGCAAGTGCCTCCCGCTCACGACCAACGAGGTCATCGTGAAGCTCAAGCGCCCCCCGGTCACCACGCTGGCGACGGGACAGGGCAACTACTTCCGATTCGAGCTCAGCCCCGACGTGAGAATCGCCTTGGGGATGCGCATCAAGAAGCCGGGCGAGGCGATGGTGAGCGAGCTCTCCGAGCTCTCCTTCGTGCACTATCCCAGCAACGATGACATGGACGCTTACGAGCGCCTGCTCGGAGATGCCATGCTGGGTGACGCGATCCTGTTTGCCCGGCAGGACGCGGTCGAGGCCTGCTGGAAGATCGTTCAACCGGTGCTCGGGGATGTCGTTCCTCTCGAGCAATATGACCCAGGGAGCTGGGGCCCGAGCGCGGCCGAGAAGCTCACCACCGACGTCGGCGGCTGGTCTCGACTGAGTGGCGAAAAGAGTGGCGAAAAATGAAAGTCCTGGTCATCGACGTCGGCGGGAACCACGTGAAGCTGCTCGCGACCGGGTATCGCACGCCGCGCAAGCTCGATTCGGGCGGCGGCCTGACCCCCAGCCGCATGGTGCGGGGCATCAAGGCGCTGGTCGCGGACTGGTCCTACGAGGCGATCTCGATGGGATATCCCGGGCTGGTCCTCAACGGCCGGATCGCTTCCGAGCCGCACAACCTCGGCGGAGGCTGGGTCGGCTTCGACTTCGCGAAGGCCTTCGGCCGCCCGGTGATCATCCTCAACGACGCGGCCATGCAGGCCCTGGGAGGCTACCGCAAGGGCCGCATGCTCTTCTTGGGTCTCGGCACCGGTTTGGGCTCGGCCATGATCACCGATGGTCTGCTCGAGCCCATGGAGCTGGCCCATCTGCCCTACAAGAAGGGGCGGACCTACGAGGACTACGTCGGCCGCAAGGGGCTCAAGCGGTTCGGCAAGCGCAAGTGGCGCCGGCACGTCGCGGATGTCGTGAGCAGGCTGCGGGCCGCCCTCGAGCCGGACGACCTCGTCATCGGCGGCGGCAACGTCAAGAAGCTCGACAAGCTTCCACCCGGCGCCCGGCTCGGCAAGAACGCCGACGCCTTCGTCGGCGGCTTCCGGGTGTGGTCATCCAAGACCAAGCCCCGTGCCGGGCGAGCGGTGCTGGTGCCCAGCGGGTACCGGTAGGGGCCAGGGGTCCCCTCACCCTACGCTCTCCCCTTGAAGGGGAGAGGGATTCCGATCCAGCTCCAGCTGCTGCTCTTCCACCTCGGACAGCGCCTCGTCGCTCCAGAAGCGCAGCCACTTATCGCGCGCGGCCCGGGCATCGTCTCGCCCGAGCTCGATGAGCTGCGAGGCGAACTCGCCCTCGAACAGCAGGTACGAGACCAGGTCGGCCTCGTACTCGGATTCGCGCTCGGCCAGCTGCCGCAGGAAGCGCCCGGCCATGCCGAGGTTACGCGAACCGAAGCGCGGTGAGCGGGCATACTCCGCGGCCAGCGCGCCGATGTCCTGCGAAGGCTTGATGCTCAGCTCGCGCACATAGCGAAGCCGCTGCCCTCCTGGCAGCGCCTGGTTGAGCCCGCGAATGAACGACGGGCCGTGGGCGCGGATGCCCGCCTCGAGCAGCTCGTTGACCTGCTGCAGTCGGGCGACGTCGGCGCTGGTGGGATCGAGGAAGAGCGCGTTGAGCGTCTTGCCGAGCAGGAACGGCGCGGTGGCGTAGGTCGGCTCGTGGTCGACCGCGTCCATCGGCCGGACCTTCTCGGCCCGCTTGACCGAGATGACGATGACCCGCTGGGCGCCGAGCCGCAGCGCCGGGCTGAGCGGCACGCTGAGCCTCAAGCCCCCGTCCACGTAGAGCCGCTTGCCGATCGCGATGGCCGGAAAGAGCAGCGGAATGCTGGCGGAGGCCAGGGCGTGCTTGGGCCCCATCCGGGCCGCGATCGAGATGGGGCCGCTGTCCGACTTCCAAGCCGGTCCACCCTCGCGCTGCTGAATGAACACCACCGGGTGGCCGGTGGCGACGTGCGTGGCCGTGACCGAGAGGGCGTCGAAATGGCCGGCGTCGAGATTCCTCTTGATCGAGCGCCACGGAATGTTGCGAATCAGGGCCTGCTCGAGCCAGAGCGGCCGCACCAGCCCGAGTTGCGGCGTGCGGTTGACCGGCTTGGATTCGCTCGGCTGAGCCCGGAAGACCGAGCGCGCGAACGAGAGGAAATCCCTGAAGCCGACGTCGAGGACGCTCTCGAGCGTGAACGAGCGCCAGAAGCTCTCGAGGCCATTCAGCCGGTCGCGTGATTGGTCGGCGGTGGCGGCCAGGTAGCAAGCGTGCACGGCGCCCACCGAGGTGCCGCTGATGATCTCGACCGGCAACCGCCGGCCCACACTCGAGGCGAGCTCCTCGAGATAGGAGAGTACGCCGACCTCGTAGGCTCCGCGCGCACCCCCGCCCGCGAGCACCAGGGCGGTCTTGAAGCCTGCTCTCGGGGGCGCGGCCAAGGTTGGTTAGACTAGCGCATCAGACCCACACTCGGCGGTGAACTCGAGGGTGGCCCGCTACTGGCAAACCCCGGCGTCGGTGCAGGCACCGCTGCAGCAAGCCGCCGGCCCCGCCGGCGCAACCAGCCCCAGCGGGCCGCACTGCCCACCGTCCGCGATGCAGGCGCATTCTTGGTTGGCGCAGTTCTCGGTGCAGCAGTCCGCGCCCGAGATGCAGAACTGGCCGTTGGTTTGGCAGCAGATGGGGAACCCGAATTCGTCGTTCGCCTGGAGCGGGAGCATGCAAGCGCCTCCCGAGCAGCAGCTCTGGTCGTTCGTGACGGGCGCGGACTCTTGGCCGCCGAAGCAGTGCTCGGCCGTCTTCGCGCACACGCAGCTTCCCTGGGTGCAGGTCTGAGAGCAGCAGTCTCCGGCGTCCTGGCAAGTCGCTCCGGCCGGGCCGCAGCAGTTCGACCCGGCGTCCACCAGCCCGCGCTGAGGGCCCTCCTCCTCGAACTCCTGAAAGGACATGGCGCAGACCAGCCCCGCGCAGCAGGCCTGGTCGCCCGAGCAGATGCCGTTCGCAACCGAGCAGGTTGCGCACGCTTCCGCGACGCACGAGTTGGTGTAGCAATCACCGCCGCCGTCGCACCATTCACCCGGTCCGTTGAGGCAGGCGTTCCCGCCGCCCTGCAGCGGGAGGCACTTGCCCTGACAGCAGTCGGAATCGACCATGCACTCGCCGGGCCCCCTCGCCAGCAGCCCTTCCGGCAGGCAAGCGCAGCCGCCGTCGACGCAGTTCTGGTTGCAGCAGTCCAAGGTGGAGTGGCAGACACCGCCGACCTGATCGCAGCAGTGGCCCCATTGCACGTGCGAATAGTCCTCATAGTTACAGCTGATTCCATCGCAGCAATCCGCGTTGGTCGCGCAGGAGCCGTAGGGCGCCAGGGACGTGGAGCAGGCACACACACCGCCGTCGCAGTTTCCGCTCGAGCAGTCGGTGCTCGACAGGCATTCTCCGCCGGCCGGCTGGCCGCAAGTATGATCGCAGGAGCCGCTACAACACTCGGAGTTGCCACCGCAGATCGTCCCGAACGGGCGGCACGGACCCGCATCGCCAGTGGAGGTTCCCGTGGTGCCGCCCTCGGTGGTGCCCGAAGTCCCCGTCGAGCCACCGGTCGAGCTCTGGGCGCCGGTTCCACTGCCGGTCCCGGTCCCCGTCGCGCTCGCCGAGGTCGACGTCATGAAGCCCGTTGCCGAGCCCGTCGAGCTGCCGGCGGAGCTGCCTGCGGCCGAGGTGACTCCCGTTCCATGCCCGGAAATCGTTGAAAGGGTACACCCCGAAAAAAGGAGGATCAGCAGCGATGGCAGGGCGAGCCGGTCACTCATGTCACCTCCGAAAACAGCGAACGTGATGACCGGTGTATCAGGTACCGGAACCCGAGAGCGAGATCGACACCGGCTGTCCCTGACCACCGTTGTTGTCGATCTGGAGGGTGCCGGTGTACTCCGCGGGGTCGCCGAACGCCTCGAAGGTGACCTCGATGGTTGCGGTCTGGCCGGGCGCGACACCTCCATCGCCGGTCTCGGTCACGAGCTGCGCGCGGAAATTGTCGGAAGAGCTCATCAGCGAGCCAATGATCAATCCGATGTCCGGAATTGCGGTGCCGGTGTTGGTGCAGGTGACCGGTAGCGTTGACGGGCTAAGGGGCTCGATGGCGCCAAAGTCCAGGCTCCGCGGGGAGCAAGAGATCTGCGGGCCGTCGCCCCAGCCCGTGAGCTGGATCACGGGATTTCCGCTGGGATCGCTGGTGAGAAGCGTGGCCTGCCCGGAATAATCTTGCGCGATCGGCGGCGTGAGCTCGAAGCACACCTCGGCGCTGCCGCCCGGAACGATGCTGATCGGATAGCTGATGGGGTTCGGCGGCGTGGCGTTGTCGGTCGAGGCGAGCGCGAAGGCCCCTCCCTCGTCGGCGAAGGCTGAAGTACCGGTGATGCTCACGGCGACCCCCTCGCCATTCGTGATCGTGGTGCACGCTATGACCGTGGTCTCCAGCTCTACGTAGCCGAAGTCGAGGATGCTGGGCTGGACCTCAAGAACGGTGCCCGCGCCCGAGAGCGCGATCGACACCGGCCGCCCCTGACCGCCGTTGCTGTCGATCTGGAGGGTGCCGGTGTCACCCGCGGCGTTGGATGGCTGATAGCTGACGTCGATGATGGCGCTCTGCCCCGGAGCAAGGCCTCCGTCGCCGACCTCGGTCCCGAGTTGCGCGCGGAAGGCGCTGGCAGAGCTCATCAAGGAACCAAAGGTCAGTCCGTCAGACGGAATGGCCGAACCCGTGTTGGTACAGGTTACTTGCAGGGTCGAGGTGCTACCGAACGCGGTAGCGCCAAAGCCCAAGCTGAGCGGCGTGCAGGCGATCTGCGGGCCACCGCCCCAGCCCGTCAGCTGGATGACGGGATTGGTGCCGCTGGGATCGGTGGTCACCAGCGTGACAGAGCCGGTGTAGTCCTGCGTGATCGGCGGTGTGAGCTCGAAGCACACCTTGGCGCTGCCGCCGGGAGCTATGGTGATCGGAAGACTGAAGGGGTTCGGCGGCGTGGCGTCATCGGTCGATGCGAGTTGGAAGGCCCCTCCCTCGTTGGCGAAGTCTGTGATGCCGGTGATGTTCACGGCGACGTTCGCGACATTGGTAATCGTGGTGCAGGCGACGACCGTGGTCGTGATCGCAACGTAGCCGAAGTTGAGGATGCTCGGGTCGAGCTGGAGGGCAGTGCCGATCGATGTGCCAGTCAGCGTAAGCGTCACCGCCGCGATCCCCGTGGCCGAGACGGTCAGCGTCGCCTGGGCCGGGGTAGCCACGGCCAGCGGCGCGAAGCTGATGCTCACGGTTGCCTGACCGCCAGCTGCGAGGGTTGTCGGTACCCCGGAGACCGCGAACCACGCAGCGTTAGCTCCCGAGACCGCCTCGGTGATTCCATCGATCTCCGCCCCGTTCAAATTGGAGACCACCACCGTCTGCGTGACCGTGGTGTTCACGACCGCTGTCCCGAGGTCCAGCGAGCTTGGATTGACCTCCAGAAAGCCGGCGTCGCCGCCCCCTCCGGTTCCAGTTCCCGATCCCGTTCCAGTGGCCTGGCCGATGTCGATCCCCGCGCTGCAAGCGGTCAAGCACAGCGCGGTCAGGGCGCCGAGAAAAACGGAGAGAGAAGCCCAGGGTCGATTGGCCGTCATGAGTCCATAGGCGAAACCGCGGTCAAAGCTTACGCGTCGCCGGCGCCGCGCGCATTCCAGATTCTTCGCCAAGCGTGCGCAAGTGTGTTTATGACTCGAGCCGCTTTGACCGGGGTCGCGCTCACACTCTTGTGGAGCATCGCACACGGCGCGCTCGAGATCGGTGGATCGGCCACCTGTCCGTCCCCCGCGCAAGTCGAGGCCGAGCTCGCACGTCGCAGCGGAACGCCGACATCTCCCACCTCAAGCGACCAGCGCGCAGAGCTCGACGAGGAGGAAACGGGCGATTCAGGTCAGCACCGGCTGCGCCTGAGGCTCTTCGATGCCGCCGGGCAGACGCTCGGGGAGCGCACGCTGCTCGCGGACACGCATTGCCAGGCGATGGCGGCGACCGTCGCCACGCTGCTGCTCAGCTTCGAGCTCGATCTCGGAGAAGCGCCGCCGAAGGATGCGCCCGAGCCGGCCCTAACCGCCACCACGCCCGCGCGCGCGCCAGCCCCGGTCCGCCGAAGCCTCGCGGCCGAGGCGGGTGCCGGAGGCTTCGTTTCGTTGACCTCGGATGGCGAGGACGCCTTCTCGGTCCTTGCGCTGGCGTCGATCTCCATCGACGGGAGCCGCCTTCAACCCGAGCTCGAAGCGGAGATCGAGAGCGCCCGCCAGTCGGCGGTCGGAACCGCCCTCGCACGCTGGGAGCGGCTGTGGGCGGCACTCGGGCTGCAGTACCGCTTTCTGCAACGACCGGGCGTCTGGGCGTCGGCGCATCTCGATCTTCCAATCGGCGCACTCATCGCCACGGGCTCCAATCTCGAGATGAACCGCAGCGGACGTCTCTTCGACCTCGGCGTCAGCGGTGGCGTTCGCCTGGGCCTCGGCCCGGCGATCCTGTCCCGCGCCGCTTCCGGCGGGTCGGGCTTCGTCCCCTGGGCCGGCCTGTGGATCATCTACTGGCCCTTGCAGCGTGAGCTGTTCCTTTCGAATGCCTCGAGCCAGGCCCGGCTCCCGCCCGTCGAGCTGCTGCTCGGGCTGGGCCTGAGCTGGTCGGGAATCTGAGACGTGACAGGAAAGGTTTCAGAGGCCGTTCGCCTAGACTCTCTGGAGAACAGCGGCATCTCGCCGTACATGGCCACCGAGGTTGCAGCATCCTTGCCGACCACCGACCCCGAGCCGTCGGGCCTCTCGCCGGCGGCTTGGCCGGCGGCTTCAATTGCGCGGATCTATGCCCGATATCAGGAACAAGTCGGTCGCTGGGCGCTGCAACTCCTCGGACAGACCGATCAGATGGAGGACGTCGTCCAGGAGGTGTTCCTGATCGTGCTCCGGGAACAAGCCACCGTGACCTCCTTGCAGCAGCTCGACGACGAAGGCGGCGACCCCCTCGAGCGCTGGCTGTACCGCACCACCGCCAATGCGGTGCGCAGCCTTCGCTGGCGTGAACGCTGGCGTCGCTGGTGGAGCTCCTCGGAGGAGACCAGCCGCGCGGTGGCACGGCTTCCGTCCGGCGCGCCGGGCGCCTTCGACCTGCTCGAGCAGGAGCGCTTGAAAATCGACGTCTACGCCATCCTGGGCAAGCTCGGCGAACGGCAGCGACGCATGCTGACCCTCTTCGAGCTCGAGGGCCTGACCGGCGAGGAGATCGCCGCCCTCACCGGGACCAAGCTCGCGACCGTGTGGGTGACGCTCCACCGCGCCCGGGCCGCATTTCTGAGAGAGGTCGCCGGGCTGGATCCCAGCCAGACAGCATCCCTGAGACGCCGCGATCCATGAAAACCGAGCCCACCATCAAGCCCATCACCGAGCCCAGCACCGAGCCCATTCGGGAGCGCCGGCGCGACCAGCCCCAGAGCCCTCTCGGCGATCATCCCGCCCCCGAGAAGCTGGCCGCCGCGTTCTTTCGGGCATTGAGGCCCATCGCGCGGGACCCGCGAGCCGTCTCGCGCGTGCTCACCGAGCTTGTCGAGCGCGCCGCGAAGGGAGAACGCGGGATGCCGCGCGCGCTCTTCGTCCGGATGGCGCTCGCCGCCCTGCTCGTTGGGTCCTTCGGAACCGCGCTCGCCGTGGTCCAGCGCTGGGAGCAGGGGCGGGAGCAGGCGCGGGAGCTGGTGCGGCATTCGGCGCAGGTCGCTGCCTTGACGGAGAGCAAGCCCAAGCGTGCCTCGGTGCGAGCTCCGGTGCCCGCGCTCGAACCTGCCGCCGTTGCAGCGCCGGCTACCGAGCCAGAGCCTGAACACACCCACCGCTCTCGGTCGCATGAGATTCGCGAGGCGGCCCCCGCGCCGACCACAGCGGCGCCCATGGTCGCCGCTGCCGTGTCTGCTGCCCCGTCCGATGACTCGCTGACCGTCGAAACGTCGATGCTCGACCGGGCTCTGGCCGCTCTCGGCCAACGCCGACCCCAGGAAGCTCTGGCGACCGTCGGCGCCTACCGCCAGCGGTTTCCCCACGGCAAGCTGGAGTACGAGGCTGATCTCGCCGAGGTCAAAGCCCAGGTCGCGCTGGGCAAGGACGCGCCGGCCCTCGATGTGCTCGATCGGGCCATCGCCATCCACGGCTTCGACACCCTTCCCCGCTCGCCGGACCTCTCGCTGTTGCGCGCCGAGCTGCTCGCGCGCACCGGCGACTGCGCGGGTGCGGTACCGGCCTTCTCGCGACTTCTGGAGGGCGAGCTGCCGGAGCTGGGACTCCAGGAAAGGGCCGTCTATGGACGGGCCATCTGCCTCGGAAAGCTCGGCCAGCGCGCCGAGAGCCGGCGGGCCCTGCGCGACTACCTCAACCGCTTCCCCGACGGCCGCTTCGTGAGGGCCGCCCAGGGTGCTCTCGACCCGCTGGAGTAGGTGCGATCCCCTCTTGAGCCCGAAATGGTGGTTTGTACGCAACGAAGTGGCTCTTGTTCGCAAGAAACAGGGCTTTGTAAGCTAGAAACCGCGCTTTCGAACGAGGAAAGAGGCTTTTGTTCGCTGGAAACCCGCCTTCTGAGACTTAGAAGCGCCCTTTCAAGCTAACGAAACCCATTTTCAAGCTAACAAGTCCCCCTTTCGAGTTTGACAAACCGGTTTTCTAGCGAACAAAGCCCACTTCATAGCTAACAAGTCCCCGATCCAAGCTTCAATCGTCCCGGCGTCCCTCTCCTGAGCCCAGCCCTGGGGCTCGGAAGCGGCGATCGTTGGGCCACAAGCGGCGGGGATTCGTCGGTGACGGACGACGCTCCAGTCTGGATCTCGCGGCCGCCTTTTCTGTCAAAGAGGAACCCCGGAGAGCTACTCGTCCGAGAGCTCGATGGCTAACTCGTATCGGGGCATGCCCACCGTTTCGCGGAACTAAAGGAGTCATCACATGCGAGTCTTCCTTTCAGCAGCCGTTGGCCTGACGCTCTTCGCAGCCGCGTGCGGTGGCTCGTCGGGCGGAACGAGCACCGGCGGGACGACGGGGACCGTCAGTGCCGGCACGACCGGCGGCCTGCTGGCTGCCGGTACCCCATGCACCGGCAACGCGACCTGCCAGTCCAGCGTTTGCGGCACCGACGGGTCGGGCCACTGCTGCACCACCGCGTGCTCGACTGGCAATAATGCAGCTTGCGGCGCGACGGATTGCGACGACACCGGCGCTTGTACCTTCCCTGCCTCCGGCACCTCGTGCGGGGCAGCCTCGTGCAGCGCCAGCATGCTCACTTCGGCCGGAAACTGTAACGGCTCGGGAAACTGCGTCGCCGGCACCCAGAGCACCTGCAGCGGCAACTTCACCTGCATGAACGCGACGGCTTGCGCGACGACCTGCACCAGCACCAGCGACTGCGTCGGCGGCTTCTTCTGCGTGGTGGACGCCGGCGCCTGCGACGCCCAGATCACGGCTGGTCCCTGCACCGAGAACGACACCTGCACCTCCGGTGTCTGCGGAACCAGCGGCACTGGACACTGCTGCGCGGGAGCCTGCCCCAACACCACTTCGCCCTGCGGCACGGCCGACTGCGACAACACCACCGCGGCTTGCACCTTTCCCGCCGCCGGCACGGCCTGCGGCACGGTCGCCGAGAGCTGCGCCGACGGCACGCAACAGAACCCCAGCGCTTGCGATGGCGCCGGCAACTGCAATGACAGCCCGGGCACGACCAGCTGCACGCCCTACATCTGCGGCGCCAATGCCTGTCTGGCGAGCTGCACCGATAGCACCAGCTGCGTCAGCAACGACTTCTGCGACGTCGCCAACGTTGCCTGTTGTAGCGGGCTGGGTCTGGCGACCAGCGGAACTCTGGCCGTCGATTCCAAGAACGGAAGCGACGCCACCGCTTGCTGCGGCATCGGAGGCAATAGCCCCTGCCAGACCCTCACCCAGGCCATGAAGCTCATCGACAGCGCCCGGGCTCAGAACGTGACCATCATCGCCACCGTGGGCGGCGCGGGTGGCGACTGGGCTCCGGCCAAAGAGGTTTACCCGATCGTGCTCGGCTGGGGGGTGGAGCTCAGCGCAGCGGGGATCTTCTTCACCGACCTCAGCGGCGCCGCCGAGATCTTCGACGTCAAGTTCTACTCGACCAGCGACACCGTGGGTTACGCCAGCCTCGCGGGGACGGGCGCCAACCAGGTTTCAATCGGCATGGACTCGCTCGGCAACCAGTCGACCGACGCCTCGGCGATCGAGGTCGAGGCCCAGAGCAGCCTCTACATCGCCAACGCCTCCGTGAACGGCAGCGCCTCGAAGAAGACGGCCGCCATCACCGTCAATGCGGGCGGCACGCTGTGGCTGGCCGAGGACCAATCAGCCAACGTCACCGGCACGGTCACCATCGGCAACGACTTGGCCAATTCCAAGACCGACGGCTACAACGGCCTCGTGTGCGTCTCGGCCAACGGGCTGGGGTGTACCATCAGCGACGCCACCCTGAAGGGCGGCTCCAGCAGCGTGGTGATCGAGGGCCAGGAAGGCGTGGACATCGACGCCGAGGACAACGCGGTCGTCACCCTCACCTCCTCGCCGATCGTCGGAATTGCTCCTTCCAAGACCGGATTCACAAATTGCGCGAGCAAGCCCGACAGCGTGAAGGCCAAGACCGAGGCCATCTTGCTCAACGGGTCGGCGACGATGACTTTCACCAACGGCACGGTCCAATGCATCTCGGGAGACGGCTTCCTGCTTCAGGCCGCCGACAAGCTGGCGAGTACCCCGACGCTGTCACTCGACCGAAGCACCATCCAGAACACCGAGTACGCGCTCTACGCCACGGCGGGCTCGGCGACGATCAAGAGCTCCACCATCGAGTACAACTACAACGGCGTCATGCAGGGCACCGACAGTACCAACAGCGCAACCGTCGACCTCAGCGGCGGCGGCGCCGGCACCAACACCGTGGTGTGCAGCAACAGCGCCGAGAGCATCTATGGCGTGGGAGGCCTCGATGGCACCCCGGCGGTCTGCGTCCTGAACACCACCACCAACACTCTCGATGCCGACAACGTCAACTGGGATACCAACGACGCTGCCAGCCCTCCCCCCGACGAGCCGGACCTCTTCAGCTGCGGTGCGACCCTCTTGACCTGTAGCTGTGAGAACACGGACCTGATCTGTACCAACGGGGACGGCGTCGACGGCATGGACGCGGTCTATACGTCGACGGGCACCATCACGCAGACGGGAGCCGGGCTGTCGGCTGCCGATTGCACGGTGCAGTCGATGGGCCAGAAGTGCGGCGCCGGCCTGCCACTTTGCCCCAAAGGAGAGTGTTGCGATGGGCTGAGCTTCATGTGTATTCCTGGCCAGGCCTGCCAAGGCTAAGCGAGGGTACCGCCATGACCGCCACCACCGATTCATCCCCGGACGCGCCGGGCGCTCGACCCCGCAGCCGCGGCCTTCACATCGCGCTCTGGGTCGCGCAGGTGGTGCTGGCCGCCGTGTTCGGGCTGGCGGGCGTGATCAAAACCACCCAGCCGGTGGACGAGCTCGCCAAGAACATCCCCTGGTCGGTGGTGGTCGGCCTGCCGCTCACGCGCTTCATCGGAGCCTCGGAGCTGGCCGGGGCTTTGGGAGTCATCCTTCCCGCCGCGACTCGCATCATGCCACGCCTCACTCCCATCGCCGCGTCGGCCTTGACGTTGGTCATGATCCTGGCAACCTGCTACCACGTCATGCACGGTGAGCTTCAGATGCTGCCGATTCCGCTCGGCCTGGGCTGTCTCGCGGCCTTCGTCGCCTGGGGGCGTTTCATGAAGGCGCCCATCCCGGCGCGTGGATGAGCCTTCGCGTGCCCGAATGAGGTCGCAGGCGGCGCGAGCTGGGGTGAGCGCTGTCTTCGCGCTCGGGTTTTCATTGGGTTGCCTGGGGCCGGCCTCCTCGACCGGAACCACGGGCGGAAGCAACGCAACGGGCGGCACGACGGGAGGCCCGCTCACGGCCAAGCCCGGGCTTCAGTTCAATGCCGGCTTCTCGGGCAGCTACGGACCGATCGCGCTGACGGCCGCCGCCGGGGAAGGCGAGCTGTTCTTCTCCGACGCCACTGACGCCGGCTATACCTATTTGTTGCAGCATCTCTCCACTGCCGGAAAGGCCGCGGGGGGCAATGTCGAGGTCGCTGTCGGAACGCCTGTCGCGCCGCCCAAGGTAGCGGTCAGCTCGAACGGCACCGAGATCTCCTGCTGCTGGGAGGATTTCGGCAGTCTCGGCCCCTCGAGCCCGACGGCCGCGCAGGTCACACGCTGCAACTCGGTGCCGGTGACTGGGAAGGCCACGGATGACGCAATGGACGGAGGCTTCGGCGATTTCGGGTTCACCCCCTCGATCGCGCAAGGGGCGCTGACGACGGCGCTGGTCTATCTCCAGGACAATGACCAGGGCACCGACTCGTGGGTGTCGGAGGCAATTCTTTATGATGGCTCGCGGATGCCGGCGACGTTCATCGCGCCATACTTCGTGCCCGAGCTTCAGATCGCGCCGCTGGGTGATGGCTTCATCCTCTTCGTCAGCGACGGTGGCGCTCTCGCGCTCTCGCAGCAGGCGTCCGGCCTGGAAAATGACGGCGGGCTCCAGCCCGTTCCGAATGGCGCCGGCACGGGGAGCTTCGCCGTGGCCACCAACGCCATTCCAGCGCTCCCGGCAGTGACGGCGGTGCTCGTGCACCAGGGATCGAGCGTCGCCACCACCCTGCTGGGGACGGCAAATCCCACGGCCATCGAGGTCAGCTCCGCCACCGAGCAGCCCCTCGACGCCTTGGCGGCCGTGGCCTGCAACGCCGGCACATTCGGGTTCGCCTACGCTCTCGACGGCGGCGGTGTCGCGCTGCGCGAGATGAGCACCCAAGGCGTTATCGAGGGGACCACGACCGTCCTCACGAACTTCGGAACGAACGTGACGAGCGTCGGACTGGCGGCCGTCGACGGGGGCATCCTCATCGCGGCCGGCAACTCTGGCAACATCGCGGTCTATTCAGCGCCCTGCCCGTAGTGGGAATGCTGTGTGAGGTGGTGACCTCCCTTCTGGCGCTGTCGGTCCTGGCCTCCATCGCGGCGGCCGGCGGGCCTCAGCCTTCGCGCGAGGCGCAGGCGCAGGCCCTCCGCGACGCGTCGACCGAGAGCATTCTCGCGATGGGCCGGGCGGCGCTGCCCAAGCTCGGCATCTACCGGGCAAAGCTGACCAAGCAGGAGCGGATGGGGAGCAAGCTGCAATCGCCTCAGGTATTGCGGATCGTAGTGCGCGAGGAACCGCTGGCGGTCCGCATGGAGTTTGTCGAGGGGCCAACCGGGAGAAAGCTGATCTACGACTCGACGACGCGAGCGGGCGAGATGCGCGTGCACGAGCATGGCTTCCTCGGCATCGTGGGAGCGACCTGGGTCTCGATCCACAGCTCGCTGGTGCGGGGAGACAGCAACCATCTCATCACCGAGGCGGGGATTGGTGCGCTGCTTCGGCTCCAGGCCGCCGACATGGTCCGGGCCCAGCCCTTTGGCGGCTTCTCCCGCAACGACGAGGGCTGGAATGAGCGCGGCCGCTGGTGCGTGCGCTACGACGCCCCGCTCAAGGCCACCGGCCTGTACGCGACGGCTTCGCGCGTCTGCCTGGACCCCGCCACCGCCCTGCCGATGGAGATGACGGTCTGGGACGGGCACGGCCTCCTCGAGAGCTATCTGTACACCGAGCTCGAGACGAATCTGCCGGAGGGGAACGCGGCTTTCGATCTCAAGAAAGCCGGGCTGTAGGGAGACTCCGGCGGGGACGCCGGAGCTACTGGGGTGCCAGGTGTAGCCGTGACCCGGGGAGGAGCGACCGGCACCCTCGCCGCCCATGCATGTCCGGCTGGCGCGAGCAATTCACTTCTCGATTCCGATGCTCGCGATTCTTCTCGGCCGCACGGCTGCGGGAGATTGTTCAAGCGGCTTGCGCGGCATCGACGTCTCGACGTTCAACGGAACGGTCGATTGGGCCGCGGTGGCCGACAGCGGCATCTCGTTCGCCTTCGCGAAGGCCAGCGAGGGCCTGACCATTCGCGACCAGCAGTTCCCCGCCAACTGGACTGGGATGAAGGCCACGGGAGTCGCGCGCGGCGCCTACCACTTCTTCCACCCGCGCGATGACGGCGCCGCTCAGGCGGATGCGTTTCTCTCATGGGTGGGCGCGCTCGACGACGGCGATCTCCCTCCGGTGCTCGACTGGGAGACGAGCGACGAGAGCGATCGCGCTTCGACCATCGCAGCGGCTCGCGCCTTCGTGAGAGAGATCCAGGCCCGGACCGGCCGCGCGACGATCATCTACACCTATCGCGCTTACTGGGATTCGCTGGGAGACCCCGGCGGCTTCGCGGCGAACCCCCTCTGGTTCGCGAGCGATGAGATCAGCTGTCCCACTCCGCCGGCGCCATGGAGCGACTGGCTCTTCTGGCAGTATTCGACCCAGGGAATGGTCGTCGGGGTGAGCGGCGCGGTGGACCTCGATTGGTTTGCCGGAAGTCTCGGTGATTTGCTCTCGTTCGCCGGAGTGGACGCGGGCGCACCGACGGCCGCGGATGCCGGTGCATTCACCGATGCTGGCGACGGGCAGGCCGCGGGCGAGCCGATGCAAATGGCTGAACCGTCGGGTTGCGAACAACGCACCGGGAGCACGGCGACCAGCCCGCTCGGACCTCTCGCGGTGTTGCTCGGGCGACTTCGCCTCAAGAAGCTTGGGAAGCGACGAGACGCGAGAGGCCCTCTCGCACCTCCTTGAGCAGGGGCGCTCCGTGCCCCGGACAGAGCACGCTGATGTCGCGCGCCAGCAAGCCGCGAAGGCTAGCGCGCGCTTGGTCGGGAGCGTCCATGTATTGATCCGGAACGAGTCGTAGCCGGCCGCCCGTTCGCGTGATGAGATCGCCGCAGAAGAGGACCGAGGCCGAGCCCTTATCGGAGCGCCAGAGCAAACCGTGCGCGGAGAAGGCCGGACCCGGCAAGGCGATGGGCGTCAGCCCGAGCGGAAGCTCTTCGCCGGCGCGGTAGAACCGGTCAGGAGTCCGATCGAGGCCTTGAGATCCCTTGGGGGCCAGCACCGGCACCCCGAACCGCTTAGCGTATCTCCACGCTGCGCGCTGATGGGTCTGGATGGTGAGGACGATGGCCGAGATACGCCCGCCCGCTTCCAGGCGCTCGAGAGCGGCGGGGGTCAGCGGGAGCGGGTCGATCAGAACCTGCTCCATCGACCGGCGAATGGCGTACGACTCGCCGGGCGCTCCACCGATCCGGCTCTCCCGCACGCTCCAGCGGACGATGCCTTCCCCTACGACGACCAGCCTGGTTGCCTGTTCTTTCGGTTCCGCCATATTCCCTCCCGGAGCATTGGCTCAGGTCGTCTCCAACGTAGGCACGCCGATTGGCTGCCCAGCGATCCCGTTAGGGTGTGCTCGGCTTGCGCGGGATGGAGTGCTCCCAGTCGGCGAGCAACGCGCGAATCGCGGCAATCAGCGCCAGGGGCTGGTCGAACATCAGGTGGTGGTGGCCCTGTGGAATCTCCACCAGCGGCGCAGCGCGGTCGAGCACCTCGTACATGTATTCGCCGGTCTCGAAGGGCACCACCGCGCTGAGCTCACCGCGCAAGAGCGCCACGCGGCAGTGGACGTTGGCCAGGTACTCGCGCATCTCGTCGTGCGACGTGTTCCAGAACATGCGCGGGTCGAACTTCCAGCTCCAGCCGCCGCCGTCCACCTGCCGCACCGAGGTCCGGGCGACGTAGTCGAGGAGCACCGGATCGGCGTCGGGCTGCCCGGGAATGAGCCGGAAGCGGCCGACGGCGGTTTCGAGATCGGGATAGACCTTGGTGTTGCGGAAGCTGCGCCCGAGGCGCCCTTCCTGGCTCTCCGGGCTCGGCCGGTGGACCGGCGAATCGACGATGATAGCCCCGGCCAGCTTCTCGCCGTGGAGCGCGGCGGCAATGATGGCCACCAGCCCGCCCAAGCTGTGGCCGATGACCACCGGCTTGCCCGGAAAGCCGGCGTCGGCCGCCACCTCGATGATCTCCCTGGCCCACAGCTCGCGCGGGTATTCCTCGCGATGACCGCTGTCGCCGTGCCCGCTCATGTCGAGCGCCACGACGTCGTACTGGCGCGTCAAGAGCGGTGCGAGAAAACGCCACCAGTGGGCATGGGCCGCGCCCCCGTGGACGAGCACCAGGCCGGGCTTGTGCCCCTCGCCGAAGCGCAGCGAGTGGATCTGGCAGCCTTCGACCTGGATGCTTCGCTCGGTGTACGGCACCGCGAGCGCCTGGCGAATCCAGGCCTGATTCGATCCCTGGGGCTCCATGGAGTCCATGCTAGAAGCACTGATGCCCGAAGTCTCGTTTCTCGAGGTGGCGCGCATCGACGTGCAGTGGGCCGACGTGGACCGCATGCAGCACGTCAACAACGTGGTCTTCTTTCGGTGGTTCGAGACCGCGCGCACCAATTACTTCGACCGGCTCGATTTCGCCGCCAATGCCGGCCCCGACATCTTCCCCATCCTGGTCTCGATCCGCTGCGACTATCGCTCCCAGGTCAGGCAACCGGATGTCATTCGCGTCGGATACGCGACCACCAAGCTGGGACGCAGCTCGGTGACCCACGCCTACCAGGTCACGAGCGAGCAGCAGCAGGCGGTCGTGGCGGAAGGCGGCGGCACCTGGATCTGCTTCGACTACCGGAACCAGCGCCCCCTCCCCCTCCCGGAATCCCTGCTGCGCGCCATCGAGCGGGTCGAAGGCCCTCGCCTGAGCCCTCTGATCGAAGGCCGTAGCCTGAGCCCTCCGAAGGAGTCACCATGAACCAACACGAAAGACTAGCGGCCATCGCTCACCGGACCATGCTGGAGAGAGGCCTGGCCCCCGACTTCGCCCCGGCGGCCCTCCAGCAGCTGGCCCAGCTCACGGCTCCCTCCGCGACGGCGGGCCTCGACGACCTGCGCGACCGCTTGTGGTGCTCGATCGACAACGACGACTCGCTCGACCTCGATCAGATCAGCGTGGGCCAAGAGCTGCCGGGGGGCGCGATCCGGATCCTGGTGGCGATTGCCGGGGTCGACGACCTGGTGAAGCGCGACAGTCCGCTCGACGCCCACGCCCAGCAGAACACCACCAGCGTCTACACCGCCGGCGGTATCTTCCCCATGCTGCCCGAGCGCCTCTCCACCGACCTTACCTCGCTGAACCCCGATCAGGACCGCGACGCCTTTCTCATCGCGTACACGGTGGGGCCCGACGCGGCCATCAGCGCCGAATCGCTGTCGTTCGCACGGGTCCACAACCGCGCCAAGCTCGCCTACAACTCCGTCTCGGCCTGGCTCGACGGGAAAGGCCCGCTCCCAACCCCGGCCGCGGCGGTGCCGGGCATGGACCTCCAGCTGCGCATGCAGGATCGCGTGGCCCAGCTGCTGCGGCAGCGCCGGCGCGAGGCGGGAGCTCTCGACTTCGAGACCATCCAGCCGCGGGCAGTCTTTCAAGACGGCGAGATCACGACGCTCGCCGACCAGCTTCACAACCGCGGCACCCAGCTCATCGAGGAGTTGATGGTGGGTTGCAACGGCGTGGTGGCGCGCTTCCTGCGCGCGGCGCAGATCCCCTCGCTGCGCCGGGTGGTCCGCACCCCCAAGCGCTGGGACCGCATCGTCGAGTACGCCGCTGGCTTTCACGAATCGCTGCCCGCCAAGGCCGACCCCGGCGCGCTCGAGCGCTTTCTGGCGGCGCGACGCATCGCCGACCCGCTGCGCTTCCCGGACCTCTCGCTCGCGATCGTGAAGATGCTCGGTCCCGGCGAGTACGTGGTCGAGGCCCCCGGCGATGCGCCGGTGGGACACTTCGGGTTGGCGGTCCGCGACTACACCCATTCGACCGCCCCGAACCGCCGCTTTCCCGACCTCATCACGCAGCGCATGGTCAAGGCCGCGCTGGCCAAGCAAGCGCCGGCCTACACCCGCGACGAGCTCGCAGCGCTGGCCCTGCACTGCACGGCGCAGGAGGACGCGGCCGACAAGGTGGAGCGGCAGGTGCGCAAATCGGCGGCGGCGATCTTCCTCGAGAAACGCGTGGGCGAGACCTTCGAAGCGATCGTGACCGGCGTGTCGAAGGCCGGAACCTGGGTGCGCTGCCTCGCGCCGCCGGTGGAAGGCAAGCTGGTCCACGGTGCGACGGGTCTCGACATCGGCCACGAGCTTCGCGTCAAGCTGGTCGGGGTGAACGTCGAGGCCGGTTTCATCGACTTCGTTCGGGTGGGCGGCAGCGGGGCGAAGGGCTGAATGGCTGAGGGGTGACTTCTCCGCGGCAGGATCGTGCTTAGGATGTGCGGGGTTTTATGTGGACAGCGATTCTCTCCCTCACCATGGCCGGCCCTTCCGCGCTCACAGTCACCAGCCCTGCCTTCGAGAACGGCGCAGCCATTCCGGCGAGGTTCTCGTGCAGCGGCGCCGACCTCTCGCCGGAGCTGTCTTGGTCGGCCGGCCCATCCGGGACCAAGAGCTATGCGCTGATCATGGATGACCCGGACGCCCCGGGCGGGACTTTCGTGCACTGGGTCCTCTACAACTTCAAGGCCAGCGACCACTCCGGCCGGGTGACGCTGCCCGAAGCGGCCTCCGGTGGCGCCGCCGAAGGCCAGAACGGCTTCGGGCGATCGGGCTACGGCGGTCCCTGTCCACCGCCGGGCAAGCCGCACCACTATCGCTTTCAAGTCTATGCCTTGAACCGCGAGCTCGACGGGCTGAGCTCGGCGGCGACAGCCGACCAGCTTCGAGCCGCGTTCAAGGGGTCAGTCCTCGCCGAGGGCACGCTGACCGGGACGTTCAAACGTTAGCCTCGACCCAGCGCTCCCCGGAAGAGCTCCCGATGCCATCCGTTCTGCTCGTAGAGGATGATGCTGACTTGGCGGAGCTCCTGGAGGACCTCTTTGTGGAAGTGGGCTGGGTGGTTCATTCGGAGCGCAACGGGAGCGACGCGCTGCGCTCTCTGAACACAGCCCGACCGGATGTCATCGTCACCGACTGCATGATGCCGCAGATGGACGGCCGCGAGCTGATCGACCGCCTGCGGCGCAACCCGAAGCTGGCCGACATTCCGGTAATCATGATCAGCGGCGCCGACTCGCTGCGCGAAGGGCTGGAAGCGACCGGGCAGATCAACCTGCGCAAGCCGTTCGACCCCGACGCGTTGATCGAGCTTGCGCGCCAGCTCCTGCCGACGCCGCACCACAACAGCTAGGGCGTGGTTGAGACTCTCCAGATCGTTCCGTTCCCGTCCTCGCTCACGAGCAGCGCGCCGTCGTGGGCCACCGCGACTCCGACGGGCCGCGCCCAGACGCGATCGGCATCCACCACGAGGCCGGTCAGAAAATCCTCGTACTCGCCGGTGGCGTGGCCGTCCTTGAAACGGGCCCGGACAACCTTGTACCCGGTGCGCTCGGACCGGTTCCACGAGCCGTGAAAGGCGGCGAAGGCGTCCCCACGGTGGGAGGCCGGGAACATCGCTCCCTCGTAGAAGGTCATCTCCAGCGAGGCCGAATGAGGTTGCAGCAAGACATCCGGCACCGTCACGTGTCCGACGAGATCGGGTCGCTCGCCGGCGCGGCGCGGGTCGGCGTGGTCGCCCAGGTAGAACCAGGGCCAGCCGTAGAAAGCGCCTTCGCGAACCGAGGTCAGGTAGTCCGGCACCAGGTCATCTCCCAGGCCATCGCGCTCGTTGGCCGAGCACCACAGCTCGCCCGTGACGGGTTCGATGGCCAGTCCGACGCAGTTGCGGATTCCGGCCGCGAACACCCGACCGTGGCCGCCGTCAGGGTCGAAGACCCGCACGTCGGCGCGACCTTCCTCGTCTCCCCAGCCTGCGCCCAACCCGCGGGCCTCGCCCCAGGCGTGCGCGCGGGCCACCGGCCACTTTGGCATCTCCTCCGCCACGTTCGAGGCTGACCCCACCGACACGAACATGCGCGTGCCGTCCTTCGAGAAGGCGATGTCTCGGGTCCAGTGTCCCCCGCTGGTGCGGACGAGCTTTGCAACCACGGTCTCGGGCGGCCCCCCCGCGACGAGGTCGCCGTTCCGATACGGAAAGCGCACGACCGCGTTGGTGTTCGCGACGTAGACGAAGCGCGGCTCGGGGCCCGGGGGAGAGAACGCGATGCCGAACGGCAGCGAGAGCCCTTCGGCGAAGACCGAGGTCTGCTCGGCGGCGCGGGCGCCGTCCTTGGCGCGCAATACGATGACCCGACCGGCGCTGCTCTCGGCGACGAAGACATCTCCGTTCGGAGCCACGCGCAGTAGACGGGGGTCGTCGAGGTCGTGTGCAAACTTGTCCACTCGAAATCCGGGCGGAACCGTCGGCAGCGCGGAAGGCGCGGGGTCGGCGATGCCGGGGGCGTTGCGGGCCGAGGCGGTCGCGAAGGGCGCGGGGAGATCGTCGAGCGTGATTCTGCGGCGAACACCCGGCTCATCCGCGCGGTAATCGCCGAACGCCTGCTTTCCGGTCAGGAGTGTTCCAGGCGCCGGTGCCGCCGCGGCCGGGGCCCCACCGGCCACCATCCGCCACGGTACGTCCTGCTTGGCGCTGGGCACCGGCTCCGACATCGCCGGCAACGTGGAAAGAAAGGCAATCAGCGCGTGTCGCTCCGTTGGCGAGGGAACCGCGATCACCATCCGGGTTCCCGGCGCGAAAGTGGTAGGCGCAGCGAGAAAGCGATCGAGCGTCGCCGAATCCCAGACGGCGTCCGTCGCCCGCAGCGCCTTGGAGTAGCCGTAGCCGCGTCCAGCCGCCGCCTTGCGTCCGACCACCCCAGCGAGCCCAGGTCCCTGGCCGCCGCCTTCTTTGGTGGAATGACACACTGCGCAACGGGCTTTGAAGATGGCCTCGCCGCGAGTGGCCTCCCCCGAGCTCGCTTTTGTTGCTGATCCCACCGCGCTCGCCACTCCCAGGGCTACCCATGCTCCGTTCATCGTCCGCCCTCCGTTTCGGGACATACTACGTCGGACTGGATCGGCGCGCTGCGGCGAAAAGAGACGAGCCTTGTCACACGTTTGACACCTTTTCGGTCCACAAGAGTCACACGACCGTTACAGCGCCTCCCAACTGGGCCGGGGTAGCTTCGCTCGCTTTTCAAACCCAAAGCCGGAGAGACCCCATGCCTCTCGACACCGCAGAGCTCGACGTTGGAACGACCCTCCAGCTCGACGTTGCGCACCCGCGCGCGGCGATTCACGCCAAGCTCGCCAAGGGGCCAGGCGCCATCGGGACCGCGATCTTTGGGGTCGTCCTGCTGATCGGCGGCATCTACGTCGCCTCTCAGCTGATCCATGACCTGTCCGAGATCCACCTGACGAGCGCGGCTCCCTATCTCTTCCTCGGGCTGGCCCTGCTGATCGCGCTGGGCTTCGAATTCGTGAACGGCTTCCACGACACCGCCAACGCGGTGGCAACGGTGATCTACACCCATACGCTCGAGCCGCACTTGGCCGTGGCGTGGTCGGGCTGCTGGAACTTCATCGGCGTGCTCGCTTCGAGCGGCGCGGTAGCCTTTACCATCATCTCGCTCCTGCCGGTGGAGCTGATTCTGCAGGTGGGAAGCAACGCGGGGTTCGCGATGGTCTTCGCCCTGCTCTTCGCGGCCATCATCTGGAACCTTGGCACCTGGTATTTCGGACTGCCGTCCTCGAGCTCGCACACGCTGATCGGGTCGGTCATCGGGGTCGGAATCGCAAATCAGCTGATGAACGCTAAGAACGGCACCTCCGGCGTCGACTGGGAACAGGCCGCCAAGATCGGCAAGTCGCTCCTGATCTCGCCGCTGGTCGGATTCTCGGTGGCGGCCCTGCTTCTCCTCGCCGCCAAGGCCTTGATCCCCGACAAGCGGCTCTACCAAGCGCCGGTGGGCGACAAGCCACCTCCGTTCTGGATTCGCGGCCTGCTGATGCTGACCTGCACCGGCGTGAGCTTCGCGCACGGCTCCAACGACGGTCAGAAAGGCATGGGCCTCATCATGCTGATCCTGATCGGCGTGGTGCCCACCGCTTATGCCTTGAACCATGCCGTGCCGGCCTCCGAGACCCCGGACTTCGTGGCGGTGTCGCAGACCGCCGCCCAGGCCCTTGGAAGCTATGCCAGGCCCGGTGTCGCGCCGGGCGCCGAACCGCATAAGGTCGTCACCGAGTACCTGCGCACCAAGGAGCTCGAGGACGACACCGTTCCGGCGCTGCAGCAGCTGGTGGTCGGCATCTCGAACGACATGGTGAATTACAAGGAGTTCAAGTCGGTTCCGGCGGACCAAACCCGCAACTTCCGCAACGACATGTACCTGGTCAGCGAATCGCTGCGGGTGATGGACAAGAAGCACAGCCCGGCCTTCAGTGCCGCCGACGCGGCGACCCTCAAGAACTACAAGCAGCACCTCGACGGGGCGACCAAGTTCATCCCCACCTGGGTGAAGGTGGCGGTGGCCATCGCGCTGGGCCTCGGGACGATGGTGGGCTGGAAACGCATCGTGATCACGGTGGGAGAAAAGATCGGCAAGGACCACCTCACCTACGCTCAGGGCGCGGCGGCGGAGATCACCGCCATGGTGACCATCGGCGCGGCCGACGCCTTCGGCCTGCCCGTCAGCACCACGCACGTGCTGTCGTCGGGTGTCGCGGGAACCATGACCGCGAACGGATCCAAGCTGCAATGGGGAACGGTGCGCAGCCTGCTCATGGCTTGGGTGCTCACGCTGCCGGTGTCGATCGGGTTGTCGGGGTCGTTGTTCTGGTTGTTCCACACGCTCTCGGCGTAAGGGCCCAGCCTGATGGTCAGCACGGCCTCTCTGATGATGAGGACGTGCACTCCTATGATGAGAACGGTCACTCTGACGATGAGGATGGCCGCTCTCATCATCGACAAGGCCACGTAGAAGACTTTCGCGGCCGTTCACATCATCAGAGTGCCCGTGCAGGTGTTCAGAGTGACCGTGCTCATGATGAGGGTCACCGTGCTCATCATCGGGATGGCCCTCCTGATGAGTCTTGAGGCCATCTTGATGTTCGGGGAGGCCGCTTGGATGTTCGGAGGAGAGCGCTACTTCTCCGGCGGGGACGCCGGAGCTACTGGCGCGGGCGTCGGCGCTACTTCCTCGACCCTCCCGGTGCCGTTCAAGTTGTCCTTGACGATGGTGAACCGGATCAGCGCCTTGAGCAGCTCGTTGCGCTTGAGGTTCCCCAGCACGGTCGTGAGATCCTCGTAAATGGTGGGATCTCGCAGCAGGCCGCCGATGGTGCCCTTTCCCTGCTCGGTCTCCTCGGCCAGCTTGCGGACGATGCGGGCCGCCTCAGAGAGATCCTGCACCAGGTTCTTGGTCTCATCCTCGTAGATCAGCGAGTGGATGGCCCCATGGCCGTTCTGGACGGTCGCCACGATGTCCTCGAGGCTGGCGGCGGTCTTCTGTAGCTCCCCGACCGCTTCGCCACCTTTGGGATCGTAGAGCAACCCGTGGAGCAACCCGCGTCCCGTCTTGGCCTCTGCGAGCAGCCCCTCGACCTCTCCAATGCTCTGCCGCAGGCTTCGAACCGAGCCCGAGATGTCGTTCGCCAGCGCCGGCTCATAGATCAGCTCATGCGCCAGCCCTCGACCGTGCTCCGCCCCCTCCATCACCGCCGCCGTCGAGTGGGCGATCCGGCCCAGGTCCGCCGCCACTTGAGGCGTCAGCAGCTCCCGCACCCTCAGGTCCACGTCCCCAGCCAGGACATCCACCTTGCTGATGGCCGCGCCCAGCCCCTCGACCACCTGTCCCAGCCCTTCCGGCTCGGCGGAGGTGATGTGATCGCCGTCGCGCAGGGCCGGCTGATCCGGATCGCCGATGGTGATGTCGACGATCATGTCTCCCAGGAGCCCCTTGGAGGTGACCTGCGCCACCGAGTTCTTCCGGATGCGCGACAGGTCATCGGTTCGAACATTCAAGTCGACGTCGACGCGCCGCACCTTGGGATCGGGATCGAAATGGATGGCGTGCACGTTGCCGATGTCCACCCCGGCCAACCGCACCGACGAGCCCACCAGCAGGCCGCCGGTATTCTGGAACGTGGTGTGCAAAGTTACCTTGCGGGCAAACAAGCTCCGGGCCCCGCCCAGGATCAGGATGCCCGCAATGCCCACGCCCAGCGTCACCAGCACGAAGATCGCGACTCGCAGGCGCTGGCTTGCGGCTTCTCCCTCGTTCATGAAACTTCCTCTGGCCTCGCGGCCTGGGGCCGATAAGCGCCGACCGGCATGGCGGCCATGAAATCCTGGATGGCCTTCTCCGACGAATGGCGAAACTCGTCACCCGGCAACTCCGCCACGATCCGGCCCTGGCTCAGCATCGCCACCCGGTTCGACACCATGAAGGCGCTCGGCAGATCATGGGTCACGACCAGCGACGTCACCCGCAAGCGCGCCTGAATCGACAGGATCAGCTCGTTGATGCGGCGGGTGTTGATGGGATCGAGGCCGGTCGTCGGCTCGTCGTACAGGATCATCTCGGGATCGGCGGCGATGGCCCGCGCCAGCCCGATCCGCTTGCGCATGCCGCCCGAGAGGTCGCTGGGCTTCATGTCCTCGGTCGCGGGAAGCCCGACCATCTCGAGGCGCTCGGCGACCCGGTCGCGAATCTCGGCCGGACCGAAGCCGCCCGCCACATTCAATGGGTAGGCGACGTTCTCGCCCACCGTCAGCGAGTCGAAGAGCGCGCTGCTCTGGAAGAGCATCGAGATGCGCCGGCGGATGGGCAGGAACTGTTCCTCGGTAAAGTGCGAGACGTCCACCCCGTCGACCTCGATGCGGCCACCGTCGGCGGTCAAGAGCCCGATGAGCAGCTTGAGGGCCACGCTCTTCCCGGTTCCGGAGCCGCCGAGCAGCGTCAGGATTTCCCCGCGGCGCACCGAGAGGCTCAAATCCGCATAGACCTGCTTCGGTCCGAAGGACTTCACGACGCGCACGAAGCGAACGAAGTCGCCGTTCACAGGCCGAAGCTCAGCTTCGTTCATAGGCCGAAGCTCAGCAGGATGTTGGTGAGAATGAAGTCGCTGATCAGCACCGAGATCGACGCGATCACGACCGTCCGGGTGGTCGCTCGGCCCACACCCTCGGTTCCACCCTCGGTGGTGAGCCCCTCATAGCAGGCAATCAGGCCGATCAAGAGGCCGAAGAACAGCGTCTTCACCAGCCCCCCGGCGTAGTCGTTGATGCCCACCGCGCGCACCATGGCACTGAAGAAGTAAGTCATGTTGATGTCGGAAGTCACCCGGGTGATGAACATCGAGCCCACGATCCCCAGGGCATCCGCAAAGGCGGTCAGCAGCGGCATCGCGATGATGGCGGCCAGAACCCGCGGCACCACCAGCGTCTCGACCGGGTCGGCGCCCATCGACCGCAGCGCGTCCACCTGCTCGGTGACGTTCATCGAGCCAAGCTCGGCCGCGATTCCGGCCCCCACCCGCCCGCCTACCATCAGCGCGGTCAACACCGGCCCCAGCTCCCGCACCAGCGACAGCGCGACGACGTTGCCTACCCAATCCTTGGCCCCGAAGCGGCCCATCTGAACCGCGAACTGCACCGACATCACCATGCCCGAGAAGATGGCGGTCAGCGTCGCCACCGAGAGCGAGGCCAGCCCGATCTCGTCGATCTGTTCAAACAGCGCGCGCGTGTTGATCCGCCCACGCAGCGTCAGCCGCAGCGCCCGGCCCCCCAACTCGGCCACCCCCCCCAGCTCCTCGAGGGCGCGACGGAAGTAGCGCGCACCGGTCCGCGCCGGAGCAATCAGGTCTTCGAGCTCGGCCGCCATCTAAGGCGACCCCATCGGCAGCTGCTGGAACCCCTGGGCGAAGCGCCAGAAGTCCTGATCGCTGGCGGGAAAGGCGCGTTCCCCCGCGACCAGCTCGAGGTCGTAGACGCAGTCGTCCTTCTTGAGGATGACCAAATCCAGGTGCACGGCAACGCCGTCGAGGGCCCCCGTGAGCCGGACGCGGATGGCGGCCCGGCCGTCGAGCGTGAATCCCTCCCGCTCGAGCTCGTGCTTCTGCTCGACGCCGAACAGGCTCTGGTTCACCAGAACCTCCAAGGGAACGTCCTTGATCCCCTCGCAGGTCGAGTTGATCAGGATGGAGCCACCCGACGGGTGCCGAAACGCCAGATTGCTCCCGGAGAGATCGAAGCGCGACCAGGCTGCGTCGAGCGATCCGATCCGGTAGGCGGTCCGGCTGTCGCGGTACACCCCGGCTTCGAACCGTCCGCCGGCGCAGCTCGTCGAACCCAGGGCCACGAGGGCCAGCAGGAACCCGAACCGGGAGCGAGACTCGGCGGAGGAACCGAACACGGCGTCTTTTAACCCGCTTCCGGCGACCAGCGCATCCTCAAGATTGACTTGCGGCTACCGCCGGTCGCGAGAAGACTATTTGCCGCGGCAACCATCTGGAGTGGTATCCGGGTCGACATGCTTCGATATCGAGCGGACGTCCGAACGCTGGCCATACTCTGGATCTATGCCCTCTCGACGCTCGCGGCTTGGCGAGCGGCGCCTCACGGCTGGGCCCTCCTCGCGATCATCTCGCTCTTGAGCCTCAGCTCCTGGCTGTGCGCCGTGATTGCCCACAACACGGTGCACGCGCCGATCTTCACCAGACGCTGGCTGAACCAGGCCTTCCAGGTCTGGGTCAGCCTGAGCTACGGCTTTCCGGTCAGCGAGTACACCCCGGGCCACAATCTCTCGCATCACCGCTTCACCCAGATGCGAGAGGACGTGATGCGGACCACCAAGGTCCGGTTCAAGTGGAATCTCCTCAACCTCCTCTTCTTCTTCCCCGCCGTGACGCCCGCGATTCTGAGGAGCAACGCCGCGTTCCGGCGGCTCGAGGGGCAGCGCGCCAAGCGCTGGCGAAGACAGCTCCTGCTCGAGGCGGCGGTGGTGTGGAGCCTGAAGCTGGGATTGGTGGTGCTCGACTGGCGCAAGGGGTTGCTCCTGGTCGTGACGCCCCAGCTGTTCGCCAACTTCGGGATCGTGACCATCAACTATCTCCAGCACGACGGCTGCGATGCCGAGCACCCCGCCAACCACTCCCGCAACTTCGTCGGGCCGCTCCTGAACTTCCTGGCGCTCAACAACGGCTACCACGGGATGCACCACCTCCAGCCCGGGCTTCACTGGAGCTTGCTGCCCGAGGCGCATGCGCGGCTGATCAAGCCCGCGCTTCACCCCGCCCTCGAGCAGCGCAACCTGGCGGTCTATCTCTTCCGAACGTTTGTCTACCCCGGCAAGCGCCTCAACTACGACGGCACGCCGGTTGTCATTCGCGACGAGGGTCCCGATCGGAGCTGGCTGCGGGGAGACCCGGACTCCGGCGAGGACTTTGGAGCTTTTAGCGGCGCTTCTTAGGGGCCGACTTCCGCTTGGCGCTGGACTTCTTCTTCGTACTCTTTGGGGGCGCGCTCTTCTTGGCGCTTTTCTTCGCACTCTTTCGGGGCGCGCTCTTCTTCGTGCTCTTTGGGGCCTTCTTCGCCGCGCCAGCCTTGCGCGTGACCTGGCTACCGGCCAGCTGTTCCGGCGAGAGGTGGCAGACAGCTTCGATCGGGTGTCCGTCGAGCTCGATGACGAAGGCCCCGTAGTAGTTGGGGTGATAGTCGCTGCGCGGACCGGGACGACCATTGTCCCGCGCGCCGCCTGCGAGCGCCGCGGCGTAGAAAGCTTCGACGGCTTCACGACTGGGGGCCTCGAAGGCCATGTGCATCGGCTGGGTGCCGCTCGGGCCCGCCTTGAGCCAGAAGTAGGGCTTCTGGCGGTCGCCGAATCCGACCATCTCGCCAAAATCCATCAGAACCGAGTAGCCCAACGGCTCGAGGGCCCGGCGGTAGAACTCCTTGCTACGAGCGAGATCGGGCACGGTCAGCGTGAAATGGTCGATCATGTCAGAGGCTCATAGCATATGCCGTTGGGCGACGACATGAAGGCGCGCCAGACTCAAAAAAATCCGCTTGTCTTTCTCGGGCCATGTCCGTAAACACGGCGCGGCTGGTTGGCGACTCCTCCGGCACGCGCTCGCGCGGCAAGGTGACTCAGTGACGCCTCTTTTCCCGCGCTGGTCCAACAACGCCTTCCGAGTCGTTCTCGGTTTGCTGGTGTTGGTCCCCACGGCGCTCGTGACGCTCGGGATGCTGTGGGTCCGCTCGCCCTTCCGCACCGAGCAGAACCAGTCGGTGGTGCAGCCCGTTCAGTTCGACCACCGCCATCACGTCGAGGACGTGGGCATCGACTGCCGCTACTGCCACCAGACCGTCGAGAAGGGGGCCAGCGCCGGAATTCCGCCTGCCTCCTTGTGCATGAACTGTCACTCCCAGGTCTGGAACAAGAGCGACAAGCTCGAGCCGGTTCGGGCGGCCTACTTCAGCGACACCCCGATTCCCTGGAACCGGGTCCACCGGCTGCCGGACTTCGTCTACTTCAACCACTCCATCCACATCGCCAAGGGAGTCGGCTGCGAGGTCTGCCACGGCCGCGTCGACGAAATGCCCGAGATGGCCCAGGCCGAGCCCCTCACCATGGAGTTCTGCCTGGACTGCCACCGCGATCCGAACCCCAAGCTTCGACCGAAGGATCAGATCACCAGCATGGCCTGGCAAGCTCCCGAGGATCCCAGACTGTACGGAGACAAGCTGGCCGCCGAATACAACGTCCACGCGCGAACGAGCTGCACGACATGCCATCGTTAAAGATCTGGGGACAGGACGAAGCGCTCGGAGCCTCGGCCCCCAAGGCCGAGGGAGGAGCGGAAGCAGCGTCGGCATCCGTGGCCGCCCCGAGTGAGGAAACCCTGGCCCGCGGCTGGTTCCGCAGCCTCGAGGAGTACCAGGGCGATCGCGGCCTCGGGGCGCGAGTGGACGTCCAGCCGGTCGTGCCGGGTGAGCCGATACCGGATTCGCTCTCGCGCCGCAGCTTCATGCAGCTGCTGGGTGGCGGACTGGGCGTGGCGGGCCTGCAGGCCTGCTTCAAGCCGCCGCCGGGCGAGATTCTCCCTTACGGCAAGCAGCCGGCGAACCTGCTCCCGGGCGAGCCGCAGCACTACGCCACCGGCCTCGAGATCGACGGGATCGTCAGCCCGCTCCTGGTCACCTGCTTCGACGGCCGCCCCATCAAGGTGGAAGGCAATCCCGAGCATCCCGAGAATCTGGGCTCCACCGGGGTCTTCGAGCAGGCCGTGCTCGAGCAGCTCTACGATCCCACCCGCGTCCAGAGCGTCACCGAACAGGGGCAGATCAGAAGCGACGAGAGCTTCCGGGCCGAGCTGAGCAAGGCCCTCAAGCAGCAGGAGGCCACGCAAGGAGCCGGCCTGCGAGTCCTGGTCACCCCCACCACCTCGCCCCTGCTCGCCAAGCGCCGCGCCCAAGTGCTCCAGCGCTTCCCCAAGGCCAAGCTCGTCGAGTACGCGCCACTCGAGCTCGGCTTCGAGGCCGGGACCCAGCTGGCCTTCGGCCGGCGGCTGACCCCGAGCTACTCTCTCGACAAAGCCGACGTCGTCGTGGCCCTGGACGCCGACTTCCTGTGGACCGTGCCCTACGGACAGCGGGCAGCGCGCGAGTTCGCGGCGCGCCGCGTCCCGCAAGGCGCGCGGCCCATGAACCGCCTGTACGCCGCGGAGGCCAACCTCTCGATCACCGGCATGATGGCCGATCATCGCCTGCGAGCGCGGTCGTCGGAGATCGGCTCGGTCGCTCTCGGAGTGTTGCACGCCGTCACCGCCCAGCGGCCGCTGGCCGGGCTTTCGGTCCCGGCCGTCGACCTCGGGTCGCACGCCAGGTTCGTGACCGCAATGGCCAATGACCTGCTCAAGGCCGGCGGCAAGTCGCTGGTCCTGGTGGGACCGCGCCAGCCAGCCGAAGTGCAGGCCGTCGGTCACCTCATCAACCTCGCGCTCGGCAACCTGGGCGAGACCGTGAGCTTCCGGCCCGTGGCGAACCAGCTCGAGACCGAGCGGAGCGCGCTGGCCGGAGCGGCCGCCGGCGCCCCGACCGCGGACGCCACGCAGGGGCTGCGCGAGCTGGTGCAGGACATCGACCAGAAGAAGGTGGAGCTGCTGGTGGTGGCCGCTCCCGACCCGGTGCACTCATGCCCCAGCGACCTGAATCTCGGGGGCAAGCTGGGAGCGGTGGCCTTCTCGGCCTATCTCGCGCCGTACCACGACGAGACCGCCAAGCAGGCGAAGTGGATCATCCCCGCCGCGCACGCCTTCGAGCACTGGGGAGACGGCATCGCGGCCGACGGCTCACACCTCGTGTTTCAACCGCTGCTCGCGCCGCTCTTCGGCGGTCGCTCGGAGGCCGAGCTTCTGGGTCTGCTGGCCCACGACGCCACCCCGCCTCACGAGCTGATCTACGGCGCCTGGCACCAGCACATCGCGCCCGATCAGAAGGAATTCGATGGCGTGTGGGGCGAGTTGGTTCGCCGCGGCTTCGTCGGAACCGAGACGCAGGCCAGCAACCCCAGCGCTCCCGGCGACTCGGCCAGCGGGGCGCTCGCCAAGGCAGCCCAACGCAAGGGAGCCAGCGAGGGCCTGGAGCTGAACCTCTACCAGAGCTACCAGGTTCACGACGGTCGCTACGCGCGCAACGGCTGGCTCCTCGAGCTGCCCGATCCCGTCACCAAGCTCACCTGGACCAATGCCGCGCTGGTGTCACCGAAGACCGCCGAGAAGCTCGCGCTCGAGACCGGCGACATCGTCGAGCTGACGCTGCGAAACCGCACCATCAGGCTCCCGGCCTACGTGTTGCCGGGCCACGCCGACGGCGCGGTCTCGGTGGCGCTCGGGTTCGGCCAGCGCTCGCCGCTGCCCCGCAGCGACTACCCGTCAATCCTTCCGACCTTCGCGGTCAACGCCGCGGACGTGACCGACGAGGACATCGCGGGCGCGGACGCCTACGCCCTGCGCTCGAGCGCGGCCCCCTGGTTCGACGACGGGCTCAAGCTGGTCAAGACCTCCGATCACCGGAAGCTCGCGCTCTCGCAGGAGCTGTGGAGCATGGAGGGGCGCGAGCTCGCCATCGAGGTCCCGGCCTCCGCCCTCGGCACCCGGCAGGAGCTCGCGGGGGAGAAGGCCACCGCCCTCGAGCAGCCCTCGTACTACAACCCGGTCGAATACAGGGGCTTCAAGTGGGCCATGGCCATCGACCTCGCGCGCTGCACCGGCTGCAGCGCGTGCGTGGTGGCTTGCCAGTCCGAGAACAATACCCCCATCGTGGGAGAGGAGCAGGTCAAGCGCGGCCGCGAGATGCACTGGCTGCGGCTCGACCGCTATTTCACGGGGGACAGCCTCGACGACCCCGGGGCCATCACCCAGCCGGTGGCCTGCGAGCACTGCGAGAACGCCCCCTGCGAGTATGTCTGCCCCGTCAACGCCACCGTCCACTCCGACGAGGGCTTGAACGAGATGGTCTACAACCGCTGCGTCGGGACGCGCTACTGCTCCAACAACTGCCCGTACCACGTCCGGCGCTTCAACTATCTGAACTACTCGTACGGGAACAAGTCCGAGACCGAGAAGATGATCTTCAACCCCGACGTCACGGTCCGCTCGCGCGGCGTCATGGAGAAGTGCACCTACTGCGTGCAGCGCATCGAGCGCGGGCGCATCTCGGCGCGCGTCCAGGGGCGCGAGCTCAAGGACGGTGACATCAAGACCGCCTGCCAGACGGCCTGCCCCACCCAGGCCATCACCTTCGGCACGCTCTCCGACCCCCAGAGCGCGATCTCGAAGCTGCGCGAGGACCCGCGATCCTACGCGCTGCTCAAGGAGCTGAACACCCGGCCCCGCACCACGCACCTGGTGCGCATCAAGAACAAGAACCCCGAGCTGGCCTGATCCGCCTGAGCTAAGATCGAGGACGACAAACCGCCCATGGCCGCCATCCCTCAAGACCATCCGTCGCTCGATTCGGGGCCGCTGCTGATCGGCGACAACGACGACGCTTCGCTCAACCAGAAGTTGTTCACCCAGGTCTGGAGTCCGCCCACCAAGCCCTGGTGGATCATGATGGGCATTGCGTGCACCGCCCTGGGCGGGTTCGCGGTCGCGATCTACTTCACGCTCGTCGACGGCATCGGCACCTGGGGCAACCAGATCCCGGTCGGGTGGGCCTGGGACATCACCGACTTCGTGTGGTGGATCGGCATCGGCCACGCCGGGACGCTGATCTCGGCCATCCTCCTGCTCTTCCAGCAGAAGTGGCGCACCTCGATCAACCGCTTCGCCGAGACCATGACGCTCTTCTCGGTGATGTGCGCGGGCCTCTTTCCCCTGCTCCACATGGGCCGGCCCTGGTTCTTCTACTGGATGCTGCCCTACCCCAGCACCTTCAAGATCTGGCCGCAGTTCCGCTCGGCGCTGGTCTGGGACGTCTTCGCGGTCAGCACCTACCTGACCATCTCGATCCTCTTCTGGTACCTGGGGCTGGTGCCGGACTTCGCGAGCGCCCGCGAGAGCTCGCCCAAGCTGTGGCAGCGCCGGCTCTACGGGATCCTCGCGCTCGGCTGGCGCGGCAGCGCGCGCCACTGGAAGAACTACCAGTCGAGCTACCTGATCCTGGCCGGCCTGGCCACCCCGCTGGTGCTCTCGGTGCACTCGGTGGTGAGCTTCGATTTCGCGATCGGGCTGGTGCCCGGCTGGCACAGCACCATCTCGGCCCCCTTCTTCGTCGCGGGAGCGGTGTTCTCAGGCTTCGCGATGGTGCTGACGCTGATGCTGCCGGCGCGGAAGTACCTCAATCTCAAGTCGGTCATCACCGAACGCCACGTCCACGCCATGGCCAAGATCATCCTGGTCACGTGCTGGATCGTCACCTTCAGCTACGCCATGGAGCACTTCATGGCCTTCTACAGCGGCAATCGGACCGAGATCGACAGCCTAATCTTCAAGGCCACCGGCCCCTACGCCGGCATCTACTGGACGATGCTGGTCTGCAATTGCGCCATCCCGCAGCTCTTGTGGATGAAGTGGTTCCGCGACAACACCATCGTGCTGTGGATCATCTGCGTCCTGATCAACGTCGGGATGTGGACCGAGCGCTTCATGATCATCGCGGGCGGCCTGACCCACGACTTCGTGCCGTCGATCTTCCGCACCTTCCACCCCACCATGATCGACATCAGCCTCTACATCGGCACGCTGGGGCTCTTCTCGTTCCTGTTCCTCTTGGCGCTGCGCATCATCCCGATCGTGCCGGTCTTCGAGGTGAAGGAGCTCCGTCACGAGCTCGCGCACACCAACGAAAGCCACGGGGTGTAGAAAGCCATGGCCAATCGAGCACATCTCAAGACCCCCTCCCGTCGCCGCGGCGACCGATTTCGGCCCGTCTGCTTCGTTGGACCTCCTCGCGAGGCTTGGTTACAGCATCGCTTCGTCGCCCCGCCTCGCATCCAAGCCAAACTCGGTCTGCCTGGCTCGGTCCGGGAGTTTTGAGATGCGCTCTAAGCTCAAATCCCTGGTGCTCGGCGAGTTTCACACCCGCGAGGGGTGTCTCAAGGCCCTGGCGGGACTGCGCGACGGGGGCTTCACGAACCTCGACCTCTATTCGCCCTACCCGCTGCCCGAGGCCTATGACCTCTTGGGGCTTACCTGGTCGCCCATGCCGCCCCTGATCCTCACGGGCGGCTTGACCGGCGCGCTGACCGGTCTGGCCATGCAGCTGTACCTGAACGGCGTCGACTTCCCCCTCAACATCGGCGGCAAGCCGCTGCTCAGCATCCCGCCCTCGATTCCGATCACCTTCGAGCTCACGGTGCTGTTCGGCGGCTTGACAGCCTTCTTCGGCCTGTGGGCGGTGCTCAAGCTGCCGCGCTTGCACCATCCGCTCTTCGAGGTCTCGAACTTCGGCTCGGCGGCCATCAACCGCTTCTGGATCACCATTCCGACCGAGCCAACCGAGCTCGAGATCGCGCGCGCCCGCCAGGCGCTGCAGACCGCCGGCGCCGAGCGCGTCGAGATGGTCCAGCCACAGCCGGGGGACGAGTGATGCGGCGCCTGTCCTCCACATTGCTGCTCGTCAGCTTCGGGGCCGCGGTCGGCTGCAACAACCTGTGGATCGATCCCATGAAGCAGCAGCCCAAGTTCAAGGCCTACAGCGCCAACCCGATCTTCAAGGACGGCCGCGCCATGCGGGTGCCGGTGGGCGGCACCTACTCGCGTGAGATGGCCTACTCGGATCCGGCCCTGAGCGGGGGCGATGCCGACGCCGGCGTCTTCCTCGACCACATCCCGCTGACGGTCGACACCGCCCTGCTGGAGCGCGGCCGCGAGCGCTTCGACATCAACTGCCTGCCCTGCCATGGCGCGCTGGGAGACGGCGACAGCATCGTGGCCAGGAAAATGCTGCTGCGCAGCCCGCCTTCGCTGCTCACCGACGACATCCGGGCCTTGCCCGATGGCAAGATCGAGGAGGTCATCCGGGTTGGCTATGGGTTGATGAACAGCTACGAAAATCAGCTCACCTCACAGGATCGCTGGGCCGTGGTGGCCTACGTGCGAGCCCTCGAGACCTCGCAACGGGCTCCCATGGATGACGCGCCGGCCAACGAGAAGCAGAAGCTGATGACGGAGCGGGCGCAATGATCAAGTCGCGCACAGGAATGTTCGCTTGCCTCGCGGTCGGGGTGCTGGGGCTGATCGGCGTCTTCGCCGCTATCTCGTCGGACGCTCCGCGGGCCATGCACGCCTATCTGGTGGCCTTCGTCTTCTGGCTCAGCCTGGCCTGGGGCTCGCTCGGGTGGGTGCAGGCCTTCAACGCCGGCCGCTCGCGATGGGTGGTCCTGATTCGCCGGGCCATCGAGGTCAACGCCTCCACCATTCCCATCTTCGCGGCGCTGTCGCTCCCGATCTTCTTTAACCTTTCGAGCCTCTACGAGTGGGCCAACAACCCCTTCGCGGGCAGCGGCGAGCACGACCTGCTGAATTTCCGAGCCTTCTATCTCGGCAAGAGCTTCGTGATGGCTCGCGCGGTCCTGTATTTCGCGCTGACGGGTGCGCTCGGGACGGCGCTCTACCGCTGGTCGCGGCTGCAAGATGCGCGGCCGGGCGAGATGATCTACACCGTTCGCCAGCGCTTCTGGAGCGCCGCCGGCCTGCCGGTCCTGGCGTTCTGCATCGCCTTCGCCGGCATCGACTGGGTGATGTCGCTGCTACCGGGCTGGATCTCGACCATGTTCGGGTTCTACCTGATCGCCGGTGCCGTGGTGGGCTCGATGGGGCTGTTCGCCATCCAGTCGGCCTGGCTGCAGTCGACCGGGTTACTCCCCAGCGCGTTCCCCCGGCGCGGGCGGCACAACCTCGGTACCTTGCTCTTCGCCTTCACGGTCTTCTGGGCCTACGTGGGCTTCGCGCAGTGGATGCTGATCTGGATGGGAAACCTCCCGGAGGAGCTCAACTGGATGCTGCTGCGAACCGTGGGGGCGTGGCAGCCGGTGGCCTACTTCCTCCTGATCGGACACTTCTGCATCCCCTTCGCGCTGCTGCTGCCGGTGCCGCTCAAGATTCGTCCGGTGGCGCTGGCCTGGATCGGCGGATGGGTGATGCTGTGCTGCTACGTCGATGTCTACTGGCTCGTCATGCCGCACCTCGACGCGGCCCCGCACCCGAGCTGGATGGACCTGACCGCCTTCCTCGGCGTCGGAGGTGTCGCCGCCGCCACCTGGTTCTTTCAGGCCAGCCGGGGAGCCGCGGCCCCGCTCGGCGACCAGTACATTCACGAATCGATGCAAGCGAGCCACGGATGAGCGAACAAGAGCCGAAGCCGCAAAGCACGCTGCAGCAACCGCTGGTCGCCGGTGCCGGCACCCACCCGGCGGAGACCCAGGTCCACGATCCGCACGGCCATGGGGGCGACCACGGCGTGCGCCAGATGGCGGACCAGCCGAACGTCCGCGGGATCTTCATCGTGGCAGTGGTCGGCATCGTCATCACCGTGGTCTCGGCCTACATCTCGTGGGGGTTTCAGCTGACGCAGGAAGCCCAGATCAACGCCGCCCCCACCCCCGCCGCGGTGCCGGGCAGCTTCATCGCCCAGGGCAACGCCGGGATCCTCGAGCGCCAGGAGCTCCCCGATCGCGCCTACGAGGTCCCGAACTTCGACGCCCAGGAGCTGAAGCGCAACCAGGAGGCGCAACTGTCGACCTACGGCTGGGTCGATCGGCCGCGCGGCCTCATTCGCATCCCCATCAAGCAGGCCATGGACCAGGTCGTCCAGGCTTATGGACGGCGCAAGTAAGATGCTGCGTCGAGCCCTCACCGTTGGCCCGTTTGTAGTCGCCCTGCTGCTCGGCCCGACGGCCACGGCCGAGGCTCCGCCCCCGGCTCCGCGGCCAGCGGTGCAGTCGACCACCCTCGGCGACCACCCCTTCTCGAATCCGCTCAACCACCTCAGGGAAGACGGCACCGCCGAGCCGCCAGCGCTCGAGGGTCTGGATGTGCATGAGCATCTGGGCCAGACGGTGCCGCTCGACCTGAGCTTCAAGGACTCGAATGGTAAGACGACCACCCTGCGCGATGCGCTGCATGCCGGGAGGCCCGCGGTCTTGACGCTGGTCTACTACGACTGCCCGATGCTCTGCAGCCTGGTGATGGACGGGCTGGTGCGCGGTCTCTCCAAGCTGGACGGCTGGACGCTCGGCAAGAACTTTGACGCCGTGACCGTCAGCTTCAACCCCGCCGATTCGGTCCAGGAGGGGGCCGAGAAGCGCCGAGGCTACCTTCAGGAGCTCGGGGTCTCCGATCTCGGATCGAGCTGGCCCTTCCTCACCGGCGACGCCGCCTCCACCAAGGCCCTGGCCCAGGCCGTCGGCTTCGACTACCGCTACGACGAGCAAGCCAAGACCTTCGCCCACAACGCCGTGATCTTCGTGCTCACGCCGGACGGCAAGATCTCCCGCTACCTCTACGGCGTGACCTTCGAGCCCCTGCAACTGCGGCTCGCGCTCACCGAGGCCGGCCAGGGGAAATCGGGCTCGTCGTTCGAGCGCTTCCTCCTCAGCTGCTACCACTACGACCCGGCCCTCCGCCGCTATGGCACCTTCATCTTCGGCTTCATGAAGGCGGGCGGCCTGCTCGTGCTGCTGGCCGTCTGCACTCTGATCGGCCGGCTCTTCTGGCGCGAGCGTCATCCCTTGCCGCGGCCGCGCGAGGCTGGCAGCGATAGGGGCGGGCCCAAGGACGAAACCGTGGCGGACCATTCATGACCAATCAACCCAACTTCGCCCTGAGCCCGGCCGACGACTGGATGCGGCAGATGCTGTTCCTGCCGCCGCGTGCCTCGACCTTCTCCGCCGACATCGACCACCTCCACTACTTCGTGATCGGCACGACGATGCTGGTGGCCACCGGCATCTTCCTGGCGGCGATGCTGCTCTACGTCAAGTACCAGCGCAAGCCGGGCGTGCCGCGGCGCGAGGTGCCGCATCACCCG
>Ga0302324_100001445_pt1 | contig 57786 bp, 36 predicted proteins | sample Palsa_T0_1_FD_201949 | JGI IMG/M metagenome (GOLD analysis project Ga0302324, IMG submission 201949) | Peat permafrost microbial communities from Stordalen Mire near Abisko, Sweden - Palsa_T0_1 | ecosystem: Environmental > Terrestrial > Soil > Palsa > Peat permafrost | place: Sweden: Abisko...
TCGTCCGTGAAATCGAGCGTGGTCCGGCCAGAGGTGGTGTAGATGGCGGCCCGGTCGGTGGGCACCAGCGCTTCGTCGATGTGGCGCTCGGCGGCGGCGCGGACCTGCATCAGATCCGTCTGCGAGATATGCACATCGTCGAAGAGGTATATGACGAAGCGCTTGGGAACGTCGGCCAGGTTGACCGTCGCGGGCGATTCCTCACCGCTCACCTGGGGAGCCGTCTCCGTCTTGACCGGCTCGGTCTGGCCGGCGAGCGTCTCGACGGAAAAAGAGGCGATCGTCTGCGGCTTGCCTTTATCGAAAAGCTGGAAGTCTTCTTTGTGCAAATCGCCGACTGCGCGTCCTTGGCGATCGCGGACGACTACCGGCACCAACACCAGATTGACTTTGGTGCGGAAAGTCGCGGGGGTATCGCGAGTGGTCATCTCGTCGTTTTGATTCGGGGGCGACGGCTGGGTTTGGCCCTGGGCGCCCCCCCAGACGGCCAGGAGGACCCAGAGGCAGGGGCACGGCCTGGCAACGGGTCGTAGCATTGGATCAATTCTACTCCTTTAGGGCGCGTTTTGCGCGCCCGAACTGCAGTAACTTCTACTTGACCAGCGCGTATGCGGCGTGGGTGGCGGATTCGCGCGAGACTTGGAGGGTAATCTCGTTGTGTTTGCCGGTTTCGAGAGTCTCGGCAGGCAGAGGCGTATTTTGTTCCACGGCCAGGCTTGCGTCGGCGCCGGCCAGCCGCACGGTCCGTTTCCAGTCTTTGCCGGTGAATTCGAGCGCGCCATCGCCGGCGTGCACTTCCACGGCGCCTGTGCCGGCGAAAGCGCCGCTCTCCGGCAGCACGTTCAGCCCATTGGGGGCGGAATCCTTCCAGGTGAACTCCAGCCATCGGCCGCCATCCTGGGCCGAAAACACTGCGCGTACTTTCTGGTTTTCCAGAATCCATTCGGGTGAGCCATCGCCATCCAAGTCCGCGGACCACGCCACTGCCTGGCCGCGCGGAATGGCCAGGAATCGGGCGGGAATCTCCAGCTTCGTTCCACCGGAGAACCGCAGAACCCAGTCGTGCAGGCCGGGAGCCGCGCCATCGGGGAAGATGCGAAGTTCGAGCACGCGATCCATGACTGCGCCGGAATTCAGTTCCGATTTGGGCGGCAGGAATTGAAAGCCATCGCCCGATGGTTCAATGGCGTAAGTTTGGATTTCCGGCGAGTTGTTGCGGATGTTGACGTCCACCGTACGGCCGGCGGTGGCGTCGATGGGGATGATGGCAGGCTCCACGGCCAGGTCCGCGGTAGCGCCGAAATGCAGGCGGATGCCATCGGGGAGATGCACCGATGCGGGCCGGAACAGTTGCAGATGCGCACGGCCCAGCGGCACGCCATCCGCCTCGATAGCCAGATTGGCCCAGTCGCCGTGCAGGGCGTCGGCGGGCACATCCACCGCATAATCGATTCCCAATGGCGACTTTTTCGTTGGCGTGGCGGCAAAGCCTTCCGGCAGACGTAGGCGCGAGCGATCGGCAAGCTGCTCGGAAGAGTAGGAAGTGGAGACGGTGTTTGCACGGCCGATGATGAGGCGCTTGGCATCCTCGAAGAAGGCGGAGTGTTCCGGCGCTTCGATGGCCAGCGCCACGCGTATCTGGCTGGCGGGTCCTTTGCCCTGCGGGATCTTCAAACGGACGCGCAGGGTCTTCTCGTCAAAATCGAATTCGGCGAGATGGCCGCCCGCCAGATAGGGTCCGCTGGGGCGGCGCGCGAGTTGCAGCACGGCCTCCGCTGGAGCGGGAGCGGAGAACTCCATGGCCAGCGTGCCATTTTCAAATTCGACGGTCTGCAGTTCCGCCGTCGCGTATACAATATGTTCGGCGTTGGAAAATGCGGTGCACTCGCGGCAAAGCCCCGCGCCGCCCAACGAAACATTCACGGGCAGCCACAAGGTCTCGTGCGGCGCGAGATGCACGTTTTCGATCTCTATGGAATGCTTCGCGAAAGGATCCCACGCGCGCAACGTATGCTGAAACGGTTGGCGGCTTTGGTTGACGATGCTGACCGCGGAAGCCACTCCAGGCGCGCGCGAAACCAGTTCCGAGGCGGTCACTCCGGGCGGGAGCTTGCCCGCCGCGAGCCTCACCGGGTAGGCGCGCTCCGGTTTCATGCCGGGCAGCAGCGCTCCCCAATGGCGCAGCAGGGCCGCGTTGCGGCGGAGGGCCGCGACGGTAGGCCGCTCATCGCCATTCAGGGACACCGCGCCGGCGCGGTAGAGCGGACCGCCCGGCCGTTCCCATCCGGCGGGGAACAGGGCATCCTCGACATCTTCCCAGAGCAGGGCGCCGGCCGCCGTGGCGAGAGCCTGGCGGCTGCGGGTCATGGCAGCCGGATCATGCGCGGAGACCACGGTCACCGGCAGAGGCGGGGCGGGCGCATCCGGAAAGCCTGGGTTGATGCCGGTGCTGCCCTCGACAAAGGCGATGGGCCCGCCATGCTTTTCGGTTTGGGGCGCCAGCAGGTTCTCCAACTCGTGCAGCCATGGCCGGGCGGCCTTGCGGTCCTGCGGTACGCCGGGAGGATAGCCGTTGTTGAGCCAACCCTTCACCGGCGGTAGCGGACGGATCCACGCGCGCATTTCGAGACGGCGCAACAGCCGGATGAAGCCCAGCAGATCGCGGCGCGGACTGGTGGCGCCGGTGAAGTCGAATTCGGCGCCGCCGTCCACTTGATGCCAGTTCCATGGGATCGAGAATTCCACGGTGCGGATGCCGACGGTTTTCAGCCAGACCAGTTCGCGCTCCCAGAGGGTCTGCGGATAGAGGTAGTAAGGGAATTCGACGGCTTGCACGAAGTCTGGCGGCGCGGCAGGCGCCGCAGCAGGCAGGGCGGCAGCGAAAGCCAGCAGCAACAGGAGCAGGCGCCTCAAAATGGCCTGCGCAATCGATAGTCCTCGACCAGCGGCATGCGCACAACCTTGCACATTTCAAATAGACGCGAGCGGGCGCGGGAACCGATACGATCCGCCAGAGAAGTTTTGTAATCCGGCTTGCCCAGCGCGGTAGAGCGGTCGATCATGATGCTGCCGGCGTCGGGGTCCGGAAGGTTGGTGGTGGCGATCAGCGGTTTTTTGTTATTGCAGCGGTAGGTGATGATGCTGGTGACGGTGTCTTCGACCCAGTCGGTGACGCGGTGCGCGCCCAGGTCGTCGAGCAGGAGCGTTTCAGTATCGAGCGCGAAGCGGTAAGCCTCGCGGTCGGCCGAGCCGGAGGCCTGGTTGTAGCCGGCGCGAATGCGGTCGAGCAGGTTCTGATAATCGAAGAAGAGGCCCTCGAATCCGCGCCCGATGAGGATGCGCAGCGCGGCCACCGCCAGGTGGGTCTTGCCGGTGCCGGGTTCGCCGACGAGCAGGAGTCCGAGGTGCTTGCCGGTGGGAAACTCGCGGGAGAAGGCTTTGACGGTGAGCAGCACGTTGGCCAACTCGCGATGGCCGATGGGGTTGTCGCGGGGCAGCGAAAAATTATCGAAAGACGCGTTGCGGTAGAGCGGCGGGATGGCGGCATTTTCTTCCAGGCGGCGGGCGCGCTCGCCGAAGACGCAGTCGCAACGTTGGGCGCCGGAAAGGTCGGCGCGTTCGATGATTTTCCAGCCGCTGCCGCCGCAATTGGGGCAGACGGTTTCGGTGGGCATGACGTACTATTATCGCGCGAGGCGGTGGGGCGGTAGAATGGCATGCGCAACGAGTTCACGGCGATCGTCGATGCAGCACGGCGCCTGGTACGTGGCATACCGCGCCGATGTGCCCGGCGCCAACGGCCAAGGCAAAACGCGCGAGGAATGCCTGGCGAACCTGCGCGAGGCGACAGCCAGCATCCTTGAGTACAGACGGGAGGAATCGCTGCGTGCTCTGCCCCGCGATGCGAGGCAGGAACTCGTCGTAGGGGGATGGAGCGCGATTGACTTCTCCGGCGCCTTCGCCGTTACGGTTGCGTGCTGCGGCGAGAGGGCACGCTTTGGCCTTAAGACTAACGCAGGACAGCCGAGACGGGCGCCTTCAGATGGGCACCCTCGTCTTGACCCCCGAGATGAATTGTCTTACGCCAGCTCAGCGTCTTCTCGATCGCGGTGGATTCATCGTGGCGCGGCATCCCAGCCCGCCGCACCGGGAGTCAACCTGGCGCCTTTTCTTGGTTGCGACACGCTGTGATACGATCAGCTAGCTAGCTGCTAGTTAGTGTCGTGACATTGGGATTGAGCCTCGACCCGACAGGCTTAAGCCTGTCCCACCTACTCTGGCTGCGCGTCAGTCTTCTTGCGCCGGGGCGAGCGCTTTTTCGGCGGCCCCGCGGATCTGGGCCCCGCGGACTTGCGGGTAGTTCGGCCGCGCGTGGGTGCGGGTACATCCGGGATGATCCCAGCCGCCGTGGGCTGGCCGGCCACGATAGGTTGCGGCTCTTCCACTTCCTCTTCAATGGCCGGCTCCGGGGGAAGCTCGGGCGGCGCGGGTGGATGGAATTCCGGACCCAGATACACTGTGAGTCCCTTTTCTTCATCCGGATTGATGCGCACCACCATCTTGTCCTGCGCATAGTTCAGCAGCTCGCTGAATTCCTGGAAGCCGTACTGCTTCCAGTCGTAGTCGGAGTGTTCCTGCTTCACCCACTCGGCAAGCGTGTCGGATGGCACGCCCTCGTCCACCTCCATGCGGTGCGTCTCCAGCACATCCCGCAGGACTGGCAGGGCCGCCTCCGGCCGCACGGTGGTCTTCTCGGGACCCACCGCGCCAACGCGCTTGATCATGTAGCGGCCTTCGCCGCCGGTGACTTGGACGTAGTTGGCCTTTTGCAGCTTCTCGACGAAATCCGTGAAAGATCCCGACCCGTACGCCTTCTCGCTGAAGGCGGAATCGAGCTGCAGCATGGTGGATTTCAGCAGCCCAAGCTGCGGGCGCACGCTGCGGCGTTCGAGGGCTTGCAGGGCGCGCTCCACCAGGGGCATGGCCTGCGCCAGATCCAGCGGCGCCGGACGCCGGTGCGCCTGCGGTCCACGCTGCTGCTGCTGTTGCGGCTGCTGCCCGGAGGATTGATGGGAGGCCCGCGCCTGCGGGGGCGGGGCCAGTTTGGGCTCATCCAGCAACGATTCGTAGCTGATGAACTCGTGACAGTTCTTTTGCAGAATGGTGCTGGTGAAGGCTTTTCCGCCCAGCACGAATACGCGCTTATCGTATTGTTTCAATTTGTTGAGCAGGGCCATGAAATCGCTGTCCCCGCTGACGATGGCGAACGCGTTGATGTGATCGTGCGTGAAGGCCATTTCCAGCGCGTCCAGCGCCAGGTTGATGTCCGCGCCGTTCTTGTCGCCGCGCGGCGACGGGTCGCGCTGCACCATCTGTACGGCATGCTCCGTCATGGCGCGGGTGGCGGCTTCCTGCCGTCCCCAGTTGGCGTAAGCCACGCAGGTGACGATTTCACCGCGTTCCTTCAACGCATCCAGCACGGCGGCCACGTCAAATTCCCGATGTAATGTGGACTTGACGCCGATTTCGATGTTATCGAAATCGATGAACACGGCCAGTTTGAGTTTGTCTTCCATTTACTTTCCTTCTGAGGCGCTCGACTCCGGATTGCCGGGTGGCAATCGCGTCCAGCCGCCGCGCAACTCGCGCGGCGTTTGAATGTCGTCTTGGCGGCTCGCGGCCGCGCCGCCGGAAAACCAGGAGCGGTTCTCGGAGGCGGGCAGCCTTAACCCAGTTTAGCCTATAAGCCGATGTCAATGCGGATGCACCTGCGCGCCGGTCGCCGACCGAGGGAAATTTGACTTCTGATGGCGCGCCTGAAAAAATGGAAGAAGGCTGGCCAAATTGTGCGGATGTGGCGGAATTGGCAGACGCGCTAGATTCAGGTTCTAGTTCTCGCAAGGGAGTGGAGGTTCAAGTCCTCTCATCCGCACCAATAAAATCAAGAACTTACAAGAATAATCACCTTAGGGCGTGCCCACGAGAAACGGGCCACTGCAACGGTTTTGTTAACGGTCTCGTGGTAGTATGGGGCGCTCTTACGAAGCTCATATGGCTCGGCACCCTTTTCAAACGCAGCCAGATCTGGTTGGAGCCGTTGACCCCGCGAATTTTCAGTTGGCGCATTGAAGCAAACATCCGGCTCTTTTTCGGACATCCGGAAGCCCCCTCGTTAACCACAGAGAAGCTGAAGGACTATCGGCGCAACCGACGGGCGGCGGGTCGCGAAGAGCCGACCTGCAACCGTGAGATCTCCATCCTCCGGATCGCGATGAACTTAGGACGCAAACGCACACCACCCAAAGTGGATTCGATACCGAACTTTCCGATGGTTAAAGAGGAAAATGCCCGTCAGGGTTTCCTTACTGACCAGCAGTACGCCAAGCTGCGCGACGAGTTGCTAGACTACCTCAAGCCCGTTGTTTGTTACTGCATATGTCACCGGCGTCCGACTTGGCGAACTCCTGGCTTGGACCTGGGATAAGGTCGATTTCGCCAAACCTTCGTCACGCTTCACGCGGACGAAACCAACAGCGGCTACAGTCGAGCGGTGCCGATCGTGGAAGGGGACATGCGCAACTGACTTCTGTGGTCGCGCGCGTACGCTGAGGACTGCGCCCGAGTCTTCCACCGCGAGGGGGAGCCAATCAGGCACTTCAGGACTGCATGGAAATCGGCTTGCAAATGAGAGATGGTGCGGTTTGGATCTGGAACATCGGTGAGCGGCATTTCCCCGGCGCCGTCCAAATCGTGGACCTCTACCACGCCTGCGAGCATCTGTGGAATCTCGCTCCCAAACTGTATCCCAACGATGCGGCTCGCCAAAAGCGCTGGGTCATGGCGGCACAAGACAAACTCGACAACGGCCCAGGCGGGTTACTTTGAAGCCAATGCGGAGCGCATGCGTTACCCGGAATTCCGCAGTCGCGGACTGTTTGTGGACACCGGCGTCATGGAGGCTGGCTGCAAGACTGTCATCGGCACTCGTCTCAAGCAATCCGGGATGTTCTGGACGGTCCGCGGAGCCAATGCGATCATCGCTCTACGCTGCTTCCAACTGAGCGGCAATTTCGAGGACTACTGGGAGGCACGCCGTGCCTGATCCTCACTCTTATGTCGCACACCCAGGCTGGGCCAGTCATTAAAGAGATTCTGAACCACGGATTTTCTTTCGGGCAAGTGCTTCCGTTCTCAACCAAATGCCGATTTTCCCAGACCGGGCCACATCCCAGCCCGAGTTTACCCTGCAAGAGCGCGGAAAAATGAAATTAATTGCCGGTCGCCCGATGGGCCGGAAATCGCTGATCCTTAAAGGGCTTGCTTCTGCAATGCGTTGCCCGCGGCAGGGCTTTATTGAAAACCTATTTACACCTTCGCCAGAATGAGGCATTATCTTAGACTAGGGCACGGCATCCGGGGAGTGCGGCCATCCAAAGACCCCACCTCGCGCCCACCATGAGAAAGCGGAACTCCGATGAAAATTTCAGCTATTCGGCTCGGCGCACTGATATGTGTTCTGTCGGGATCTGTCCTGGTGAGCAGGGCGGCGCAGGTAGTGCTGGTGTTGCGGACCGGCGCAGACTCCTGGCAGGTCCTCGAAGCGGAAAAGATCGCGATCAACTCCAAGAGCAAGATACGTACCGGGTCCGCAGGTTCGCTCGAGCTGCAGCCCGCGGAGTACAAGAAGCTGCAACCGATGGAGATCCTGCGCGCGGGTATTTTGCGTAGGCATGCGGATGGTTACCTGGTTCGCAAAGAAGGCGGCAACTGGGCTCCCATAGCGCCCGACGCCAGCGTGAAGGCGGCCACGTCCTTTGCCGCGCTCTGGTCGTCCGCCACCATAGCCATTCAACAGGACCGGGCCACAAAGGGCATGTCCGCGCTCAAGACCGACGAAGTATTCGCTATTTTGCCGGGCGGCAGCCGCGACGAAGCCATCGTCGACTTCGTGTCCGACCCCGCCAACTTTCATGGTGTTGGCGAGCCAGCCGACAATGCCGCCTTTGAGGAGCGCATGTCCCTGGTGGTTAGCGCGGCCGGCTTCGTGACCGGCGCGGCCGCGGCGAAGCTGCAGGACCTGATCCTCTCCGAAATGGTGGCCTCGGACAAGCGCCTGAGTTCGGGGATCGCGCACTACAGCGATCTGGAACATGGCCTGCAGTATGTGAAGGTTTCGGAGAAAGCCTGGCCAAAAGACGAACGCCAGAGGAAGGCGTGCGCCGCGCTTCTCGAGAAGGAGAAGTGGCTGAAGCACCGCATCGCCATTCTGAAGGCCTTCAACGCCGGCGGGCTGTGGGACGCCTTCGTGGACAAATACATGGATCAATACGGGGATTTCGGCCTCTGGGAAAATTCTTTCCCGGAGTTGCGCAGCCTGCACGGCGTGGCACTATCGAACAGCACGAAGGAGCATCTCGGCAATGGGAAGCGGCTTTACGAGGCGAAACAATACCGCCCCGCCCTGATCGAATTTAAATGGGCTCAGCTCCGCAGCCCTGGAGATAAAGACGTCGCGGACTGGATCGAGAAAGTGAGCGCCACGGATGAACGCGGGCATAAGAAGCAGGAAAAGCTGAACGTGAAGGACCCCGACCAGGTACGCATTTTGTCGCATCTTGCCTCTGCGAAGAGATACATACAAAACGAAAGGGATAAGAAAGAGAAAGAGAGGCGCTGGGATAAGGCGGAAAAGGCGCTGCAGCAAGCCGTGGCCTTGAACGAGAAATCTTACAGCGTCCTATTCGTGCGCGCATTGCTGCTGGAGGCGCAAGGCAAACTGCCGGAGGCCCTTAAGGTGCTGGACGAATATGCCAATGTGGCCCCCGACGAAGAGGTCGGCCCCGGTGAAGATCTGCGCGGCACTATATCCTCTGAACTGGATTTACAGCGCGAGACGTTAAAGGATGCGATCAAGAAGGCCGAGGCCGACGGCGATTACCCGCTGGCTCAGGAGAGCGCGCACGCTGGCGCCGCGCTGGATCCCACCGATCTTGATTTTCGGCTGCATGCAGGACTGAACGACGCGATCTTGCGAAACCGTCCAGCGGCGCAGCAAGAGTTCGAGACTTATGTTCGGCTTTCCCAGACCTCGGCAGGCGATGAAAAAGAACGCGCCACAGTCTATAACTATCTGGAAGCCCTGAAAACCGCCCCTGCCGAGCCGAACGGCACTCCGAACTGGTACAGCGGCTACAAGTCTCCGCCTGGATTGTTTTATTGCCCGGTGAGCTTGATGCCCAACGCGCAGCCCCTCGAGATCAAGGCTTCCCGCAAAGCGGGGACTGCTTTTCAGTGGAATAACGGCCAGTTGAATGCGGCGATCACGCACACCCAGGAGCCCGGCGAAAGGGACGTGAGCGTGTATTTCGATTATTTCAACGGGGCGGTCCGGCGTGTGGCCACCGAGCCATTTACCGACAAGGACGATCCCGCGGCATTGCGTTTTAAAGCGGACGGTGTGAAAGGGTCCGGAAAGGGAGAATACGTGGCGCTTCTGAATCATCCGGTAGTCGATCCGTTGATGCTGGAGCGCCTGACACGGAAGCGCGTCGCCACCATCGTGGCCGGCAACCGGTACTTTCAACCATTCGTGTGGAAGGGCATATACCGCTTCCTGGCCGAGTACGACGACCAGGGACGGGTAAAGTCGGCCACTCTAATCGGAGATTCCCAGGACGGACCCCTGATTCTCGATTTCACATGGCAAGGACTGCAGCTCCAGGAGATCGCCGAGCGCGGAGGCCAAGGCTACACCCGCAGGATGAACTATAACGGCAATCGCCTGGATTTCGAAACCATCTCCTTCCGCGGGAAAACTTCGAAAATCAAATACACGTACAAGGGGGAGCGTCTGGCGGAGGCGGAATGCGGCGACGATAACTCCATCGACGGCCGCAGCCGCCACGTGACCTTCCGGTGATGGGCTCTGGAGATTTCATATGCTGAAAAAGATTTTGGCTTTGACCGCAATTGCTCTGCTGGCTCCGGCGCTGGCGCAGCCCCAAGAGCCGGCCCTACCGCCGGTTCGCGGCACATCGGGCAGCGACGATACCAAGGCCGCCAACGATAGCTATTTGCTGAACTATGGGGGATCGAAGGGCCGCCACGAGGCAGCCGTGGCTGCATTTCAGGCCGCCTACGAAGCCGCCAGGACGCAACGTCGCGACCGGGCGATGCGCTTGTTCCTGGTGTCGCTCCGCCGCGAAGCAATGGCCAAGGCTCTATACAATCTGGGAATCCTTTGCGCGCACGATGAACGTTGGGAAGACGCCCTCAACTTCCAGCGCGAAGCCCAACAGCAGACGGCCGATCCCGAAGTGGCCAAGCTCGCCGCCCAGGAAATCGAGCGCTTGCGGGCCGTCATGGATCTCGAAAGTACTCCTGCCGGCCAGCAGCAGCGGGCGTTCGATATTCAATTCATCCAGGTTCTCAATAAGGCGAAGGCCCCATTTGCGGCGCTGGGCGACCTCAAGGAAATAGTCAAGCGTTACAATACCCGCTGGGAAGCCCCCGCTCTGGAAGGTATGCTCTATGCCGATCCCGAGGTACACAACTTCCCCGAGAGTCTGAAGGCTTTCGAAGCTGCAGTCGCGCTCGCGCCGCCCGACCGGCGCCAGCACCTCAGGGACGCGGCCGAACTGGCTCGGGGCGAGGCCACTTTCAACGAACAAAGGATCAGCGCGGATGAGCTGTGGGAGAAGCAGCAGTACGAGTCCGCCGCAAAGCATTATCGGCAGGCATGGGAAAGCAGCCCCGAACACTTGGACGTGGCCTTAAAAGCCGCCACGGGTTTTCTAATGGCCGATAAGGTCGACCTCGCCGTACAAATTCTGTCTGGTATGCGTGTTTCCGCCACGGTGGAAATGGACGCCCGGATCGAGGCGATGCTCAAGGAACTAGGAGCGATTTCGGATGAGGCCAAGATCCGGGCTGCCGGCGCCTCCGGAACATCCGCCGGCCCGTCGAATGTGGATACGGCGGCGCGCATGCGCACGCTGGTGGGACGATTGACTACGCGCCAAATGGAACTGGCGGCCAAGAGCGATCCGCCGCTCATCGACGAAAAAACTAACGTCAGTCACGTACCCGATGACGAATTGACAGGAGCGTCGTCGAATCTCCCTTTGCTCTCCGGGGATAGCATCTATGCTCTCTACAAGCGCGACAGGCCGGCGTCCAGCGCGCCGCCAGCCGGTTCGGAACCTGCAAATCCGGCTAGCCCGGCAGCGCCGGCGGCACCGGGGCTGGCGCCTCCGGCGTCAGCCAAGCCAGCGCCCCTGGCGGACCTTCCCCCTGCCCTTCCGCCCCTTCCCAGCGCGGAACCCGCACGACCCTTGACGGTGGCCCGGCATGTCCCCGGCGAACTCGACGTTCCGGTGAGCAGCGATCCGCCCGGAGCGTTGGTCACTTTCGGCGACGACGGCAATCTGAACTGCACTGCCCCTTGCCAGGTCGCCCTAAGCGCCGGCCGCCACCCGTGGCGCGCCACCCTAAGCGGGTATCGGGATACGCTTGGCGTGTTCAACATCGAAAGGGGGAAGAAGCCCCCCGCCGTGGTGGTTTCCTTGGAAGCCAAGCGCGGTTTCGTCAGCGTCGAATCCAAGATCGCCGGCCTGCCGATCTTCCTGAATGGCCGGAAGACCGACAACCGGACGCCCACTAACCTGAAGCTTATGGAGGGCGGGTACCAAGTGGCTGTGGAGATTGACGGCAAGTTGGCGACGCAGGATATCAGCGTGCATGACGGCGCGTTGATGAAGGTCACTTTCTAGCGGGTCCGGCGGCATACTGGACGTCCAATACTTCAATTCCACAAGCCTGGCCGGCTGCAAAGGCGAGGCGGGCCGAGGAGACCGGGCCAGGCGCGTCCGGCCGGATCCGGCTCCCGATGGCGGCTTTCAAGCATCTGCCGAATGCAGCGTCAAAAACCGCGCAGCCGATGAATTGATTCAGGTCGATGGCGTAGCGCGCGGCTGCTTCCCGAAACACGGGCCATTTCCCAGGGGGGTCCATCCTGAAGCGCAGGCTGCGGCTGATATCAATCGTGGTGGCGCGCGGTTTCCATTCCGGCGGCTCGATGACATAGCGCGCGATGTCGAGATCGTCCTTATCCAACAGCGCCAGCATCCCGTGCTGTGCCGCGACGACGCCGGGCAACTGGTTGCCCACGTCCAGGGCGATGGACAGTCGGATGGAGTTGAGATTTACGGTCACCTTGGATGCGGCGGTGTCCGGCAGTGCAATCGGCGGGGACGCCAAGCGCCCCCCAACCGTCAGGACAGCCTGCTTGGCGGGCGGCGCGGGATAGACCAGTGGAACGAAGCGTTGGGCGGAGGCTTGCCGCGTCGTGGGAGTCGGGGGCGCACCGGCGAAGGCCGACAGACAAAGGGTTACGGCGATCAGATGAAGGGTGAGACTGCCTGTCAGGCTCTTCCACGGCAAAGGTGGGGCAGCCCTCCAGTTCAGAGCCTGCGCCAACACGAGGATATAGGGGTCCCTGTCAGGACTCATATCCGCCGACGTGGGCCCAGGTACGGCCGGAGCCGATAGCGCGGGCGGATGGCGGCGGAGAGGCCGGCGCGGGCTGGGCCGAGCGGGATGGTTTCTTGGGGGATACCTTCCGCGGCGCGGCGGGATCGGGAGCCTTCTTAACGAGGGCTTGCTCCATCGCAGTATAAAGCTGAGCCCAATGCGCGCGTTGGCGGTTGGCGCTGTCGCGTTCCTGCTCCCAGAGTTTCACAACCTCGTCCAGCTTCTGTGCCAACGAATCGCCGCCAGGGGCGCTTTGGACCGCCTCCTGCGCGTTATCGATGTTGTCGAGCGATCGCAGGCGTTCTGAGAGAGTGTTTTGCAGATTGATCAGGTCTGTGCGCTCCTGGTCCAATAAGCGGCGCTTGGATTCATCGCCCTCCGGCAAGTCGCGCAATTCTCCCTCCACCTTTCCCTGTTCAGCCAGGTTGTGCGCCTGTTGCGTTTCGAGCGATCTGCGCTCGGCACCGGTCGGAATTGTACCAATCTCTCCTGGGTGCAGCCGGCTTCGTAAATTCTGCAACCGCTGAATCTCGGCCTTCAGGTAAACCTCTTTTTTCGTCATGGCATCGTCGCGCAGGCTGGCGGCGCGATGAATGCGGCGGCGCACCAGTTCCGGGTCGGCCGTGAACAGGTCGCGCTCCAGGTTCGGATCGTTTTTCAGGCAAGCCTCGTTGGCGTCACGGTATTCCGCCTCGGCGGCGGCGATGTCCGGGATGACCTCCACGTGCTGACCCGCACAGGCGATGGCCCAGAAAACCAATAGCGTGCGGAAGCAGTTCGAGATATTCATGGGCGCTCCAGCTAGGGATTGGCGGTCCCCTTTTGCGGCGGCGTGCGTAGCGCGCCCGGCCGATAAGTGTCGCACACCGCGTTGGCTTCTTTACGCTTATCGTCGTAAACCGACGTCTGTTTCAAGCCCCATGCTTCCAGCCGGGCTGCGGCTTGATTGATGCTTATCACCCGCGCCATGATCGTGGTATTCATGTTGGTGACTTGGAAGGTTAGCGACTCGAATTTCTGGTTCGCATCGTTGAGGTTGGCCTCGCTGTCGATGATCTCTTTCTTGACTTGTTCGATCTCCGTCTTGACGGCTTCAGTGCGCGTGCCTTGGTCCAAGGCTGCTTCTCTCCGGTCCAAGTCTTCGCGGTTCTTTTTTTCGTCCTCCAGCATCGCCTTGGCGCGATCTTGGTTTACTACCATACTCGCCAACTGCTTTCGCTGGTCGTCCACCCTCTTGTTTTCCGCGTTGCTCCAGACGTCCCAGTATTTCTTGAAGGTGTTCAAATAATCGTTCATGGCGCTCTGGGTGCGATCCAGGAGCCTGCCAACGCGGGTACTCTGACAAACGTTGGAATGTAGCAATTTCTCGACCTGGGCCATATTTTCGGTGTGAGCTCTATCCCAGACCTGCTGCAGATGCTCGACCTCGCTCTTGAGCGGTCCCCACCGGTCGGTTTCGACTTCGGACGGCGCGGTTGGCGGCGCCGCCGTCGCAGGTGTCTCCTGTCCCGGGCCGCTTTGCGCAGGGACGCTTTGCGCCTGGGGCCATACGGCGCATGGCCACGTGCACGCCAGAAAAGTTGCTGCTGCTAAAGCCTTCATGGAAAACTGCCTCATTATGATAGTGCGAAACTGGCATAAAACGCTACTGCGTAATCCGAAACGTAAAACTCTGGATCACGCGGCCCTTCTGCTCGAGCGTGACCCTGTAGTACCCAGGAGTAGGCTCATTGCCGTACTTCACAATCATGGTTTGCTTGGCGCCCGGCTCGCGCTGAAACACTATCGCCTTCCTATCCCACACAATGTCGTCCACTATCCACTTCAATTCCAGGCGATCGCGCTGCAAATGCCGTCCCTCGAAGCTGACGAGGGCCGTCAGCTCGCCTTGCCCCAACTCCCCCAACTGCTGATCAAGAAAAGGGAAGCTCGAACCGTTCTCGATGCGGTGGTCGCCGCGCGAAAGCACGTCGATAGTAAAACCTTGGGCGGTTCCCGCGACCTCGGGGGTGGGCGGCTCGGGTGCTGGCAGCAGTCCTCGGTGCGGGACCTCCGATGCCGGGCTGGCATCCGATGCGGCCGTGTTCTTAGCCGGCCGTTTCTTGGATTTTGATCCCTGCGGCGCGCTCCCCGTAGGGGTTGTGGCGGTGGGTTGCTGCACTGGGACGGCGGGGTGTAGGGAAACGGGATTCTTGGAAGCGGGTGCCTTCCTGGATAACAGCCAGATCCCCGCCAGCAGCGCCAGCAGCAACAGCGGCGCCAGCACGTAGACCAGTTTCGGAACGCGCCTGCCGACGGGTTCCGGCTGGGTAATCAGGCTGGCGCCCAGGAATGCGAATAACTCCCCGCAGGAGCCGTAGCGCTGGTCCGGATCGCGGTTCAGCGCCTTCAGTAAAGGCGCATCGATGCCGGAGGGCAGGCGCGGGTCCACTTGCGACGGCGGTATAACCGGCGCGCTCAGAATTGCCGGCGCCAGATCCAAAACGTTGTTGCCGTACGGCGATTGGCCGGTGTACATCTGGTAGGCGATGACGGCCAGCGAGTACTGGTCCGCGCGCGGTCCAATTGAGGCGGAGCCGCGCAGGTGCTCGGGAGACAGGTAGCCGTGAACCAGGCTGGCGTCGACCGGGCTGTGGTCCAGCCGGCGCGCCCTCGGAGATATCGCGAAATCGGAAAGCCGGGCGCCTCTTTCGGTCAGAAAGATATCCGAAGGCTTCAGATCCCCATGTACGACGCCGCGCCCGTGCGCGAAATCCAGAGCCATGGCCACCTGGCGCAGAACCGTGTCTGTCTCGGCCGGCGTGTATCGCCGGGTGGCCAGCAAGGCCGTCGCCAGGGTTGGAGCGGCCATGTACTCCATGACGATGAAGGCCTCACCCTCCGCATCGATTACATCGAATACGGGGACGATGCGCGGATGGGTCAAACCGAGCGCTTGGCGCCCGGCTTGTAGGAACCACTGCCGTTCGTCGAGCCAAGCTTGGCTGGCGGGATCGGCCTTGGATTCGAACTGCCGGATGGCCACTTCGCCAGTATCCGTTTTCGCCTGGTAAACTGGGCCGCCGGCGCCCACGCCGATGCGCTGGCCCAGTTGATAACCTTTTAGACCGTTCACCTGTTCCTCACCCCGCGATCAGACGCCCCGAAGCCGAAACCGCCAGCGGACCGTTTCCCCAGGACTGTGGCAAATCGTCCAATCGGCCAGCCAGCCTAACGATACTATCATTTCCCCGGCTCCATGTCATCCCGGCCCGCCGCCGCTACACACGGCTTGATCGTCTTCTCACCGTGCCGGACACAGTTGTAGGCGCCGTAATGAGATGGTAAAATGCCATGGCAGCGACAGAATATCAGGCGCGAAAGACCGCGCGGCCGAGAACGGGGCTGGCGGCCCACACTGAACCGTGCCCACTGCCGGTGCGACGGGTCGCACTGGCCAAAGTACCTCAATTGCAGATTTTGCGCAAGATTCGATTCGGCTGCGCGTAAATTGAGTGAGGGTGTCGCAGAATTTCGCAGGCAGCGCTGAGGAGTTCCAAATCTTGTGTTGACGACAATTCACGCAATCAACCCGTAAGAGCGCCACGTATGCCCGTCCTTCCGCTGAACACCATCGTCGGGAAATATCGCATCGACGACCTCGCCGGTGTTGGCGGGATGGGGGAGGTTTATCGCGCCGTCCACATACAGAACGGCACCGTGGTGGCGATCAAATCGCTGAACAACGATGCGGAGTCCGGAACGGCATTGGCCCGCTTCAAGAACGAAGCCATCATCCAGTTCAACCTCAGGCACCCAAACGTCGCGGCGCTATACGAGTACGTGGATTATCCGGGGCACCCGTGTGTTGTGATGGGGTTCGTCGAGGGACCGACGTTGCAAGACCTCGTCCGGGAGAGGGGTCTGCCGCTGGCCAAGGCGCTCGATATCCTTGCGGGCGTCTGCGACGCGTTCGCCTACATGCATCTGAAGGGCGTCATGCACCGCGACATCAAGTCCGAAAACATTCGGATTGCCGCGGATGGCACTCCGAAGCTGCTCGACTTTGGTATCGCGGTTGCGAAGTCGACGCCCGTGTTCACACGGGCGGGACAGGTGATCGGCACCCTGCAGAGCCTCGCTCCGGAGCACGTCCGGGGCCTAAGAGGCGATGCTCGGTCCGATGTCTGGGCGCTTGGAGTCCTGCTCTACGAGATGTTGACGGGAACCTTGCCGTTCGACGGCACCGATGTCGGGAAGGTGGCAAAGAGCATTCTCGAAGGGCGCTATGCCCCCGCGTCCGAACTGAAGCCCGGAATCCCCGGACGCGTGGAACGGTTGATCTCCGGTTGCCTGTTGGCCAAGCCGGAAGGGCGTTTTGCCTCGGGCGGCATTTTGCTGCGCGAGGTACAGCGGGTCCGGCGGGGTCTTCAGCCAGCGTTCGGAATGGTATGGATTGGGTCGCGGGAAATGCCGGTCTGGCATGCCGCCCTACGTGTGGCCGTGGCGATCCTCTTAGCGGGGCACCTTTTGATCGGTTTATTGACGCACTTGGAAAGCCCGCCGCCGGTGGGCCGGCCTTCTACGATCCAGCGCCTGTCCGCCGATACCGGGCCCGCGCAGGGCGGCCCTGCAGGTACTGATAATCATAATCATAATCAAATTCTAAGGAAGGAACTTTCGTGGCTTCATTCTGGAAAAAATTCTTCAACATAAATCATTCTGAGCCGGACCAAGCAGTGGCGGAGGACGCCAGCCCGCCGGAAAAACCGAGCGATACGGCCGCGGCGGAAGAAAAGCCGGCGGACCCGGAAGCTTCAGCGGTGGGTCCGGCGCCGGTCCGGCCAACCGCGGAAATCAGCCTGCCATCCGAAGTTTCGCTGAAGATATGCTTGCAAACCGATGTCGGCCTGGTTCGAACGAACAATGAAGATCGCGGACTTTACACCCGCCCGCCCGATAGCGATGTGGCCGTACAGAAAGGCACGCTGGTGGTTGTGGCGGACGGAATGGGAGGAGCGTCCGCGGGTGAAGTGGCCGCCGATCTGGCCGTCCGGCGGATTCCAGAGGCTTATTACGCCTCCCCGAATGACCCCGGCTTGGCGTTGAAGCAATCGCTGGAGACCGCCAGCAGCGAGATATACCGCATGGCGCAAGGCGATCCGGGGCTAAAGGGGATGGGAACCACTTGTGTCGCGCTAGCCATCCGCCAGTCTGAAGCTTTCATGGCTTACGTTGGGGACAGCCGTTTATACTTGCTGAGAGATGGCCAGTTTTACCAGTTAACCGACGACCACTCCGTAGTGAATGAAATGGTGCGGCAAGGTCTTCTGACGCGGGAACAGGCGCGGAATCACGAAGAGCGGAATGTGCTCTCGCTGTCGATGGGAGGCCGCCCGGAGATTTCCGCCTCGGGCTGGGACGAACCCATGACCTTGCGCGAAGGCGACCGCTTCCTGCTTTGTTCGGACGGCCTGCACGACTTGGTCAGCGATGAGCGCATGCGGCTCATCGTGGCGGAGTTCCCACCGGAGGAAGCCACCCTGCGTCTGATCGAGGCCGCCAAGCAAGGCGGCGGGCACGATAATATCACAGCCGCTATCGTGCACGTCTGTAACGCGGCGGCGGTAGCATCGGCGCCGGAACCTAGAGGCACCCGCGAGTTCACGATCGCGACGCAATGAACCGAACCGTCAAGAATTACGAGATCCGGCGGGTGCTCGGCGAGGGCGCCATGGGAATGGTGTATTACGCCCTCGACCTGACCCTGCAGCGTGAGGCCGCATTGAAATCTCTGCGGCCCGATCTCGCCCAGCAGCAAAAAGTCATCGACCGGTTTCGGGTGGAAGCGCAGACGCAGGCGAAACTGAATCACCAGAACATCGCCCACATTTACGAGTACTTCCAGTTTGGCACGGAACATTTCATGGCCATGGAGTTCATCAACGGGAAGACCCTTTCCGTGGTGCTCCGGGAGCGCGGCCGCTTGCCGTTTGAAGAAGCCGGCGGCTATATCGCCCAAGCGCTCCGCGGCCTCGCTCACGCTCACCGCCACCGTGTGATTCACCGGGACGTGAAGCCGGCCAACCTGATGTTGAATGTCGATGGCGTTCTCAAAGTCACGGATTTCGGGATCGCGCGGGTGGTTGGGGCAGACCGTGCGACGCGGGTCGGGCTGCTGCTCGGAACGTTCGAATACATCTCGCCCGAAGCGGTCGAGAGCAAGGATACAACGGAATTATCCGATCTGTACTCGACCGGCATTGTCCTTTTTGAGCTGGTCACGGGCCAACTGCCGTTCGCGGGCGCAAGCGAATACGAGTTGGTGCGCAAACACGTTGAGGCGGACCGGCCTTCCCTCCGCGATTTTGGCGCCAGAGACGTTCCCTCGGACTTCGAAGCCGTCGTCCGGCGCGCCATCGACCGCAACCCGCGCAAGCGGTTCCGCTCGGCGGACGAGATGGCCGACGCGCTGCAAACTAGCCTGGACCGCAATCGCCGGCGCACTAGCGGGGGCGGCGGCTGGTTGTCGCGCTTCCGGCTGTCCGGCTCTTCCAGCGGTCTGGAAACGGTTGGGCCATTGACTGGCGCCGTTGCGCCCGATATCCCCCGGCGGACGCATATCTCTACCGCCACCCGCCGCGTCGAGGACTTGCTCGACCGGCACCTCTGGGACGAAGCCAACCGGGTCGTAGAGGACTGTTGGCGCAGTTACCCGGACGAACCGGAATTGGCCGACCTGCGCAGCCGCATCCAGCGGCAGCATCAGGTGTACGAGCAGACGGTTCAACAGCAGGCTCTATTGGCCCGCGATCTCCTGGAACGCGACCTTCCCGAGGCGGCCCTGACTGTGGTCGATAACGCGTTGGCACAATATCGCCGGGCCACGCCGCTGCTGGACCTCAAGCGCGAATGCAGCCAGCGCATCGAACTACGCCGGCAGCGCGCCGACGAAGTGGCGCAAATACAACGGCGCGTCGATGAGCTGGTCGCGGCGGGTAAATTCCAGGAAGCTACGGATTACATCCTGGAACGGCGGGAGCGCACCAGGGATCAGGGCGAGCTTGGCTCGATTCTGGGACGGGTGATGCAGGCGCACCGGGAGTATGACCGCGAGCGGGCCATCTTGCAGATCCTCTCCGAGACGCGGGCTCTGGCCGACCGCCGATCCTGGCAGGAGGCTCTGTCGGCCCTTGATCGGGCCGCGGAAAAATACTCGCGCGATGCGAGGTTGACCGGCCTTCACGGCGATCTGGAGGTCGAGTGGCGCGCGGAACAGATCCGGCAGGCCGTGGACGCGATTATCCGCGAGGCCGGCGCGCTGGAAGAATCGTCGCTGGACGATGCCCGGCAAAGAGTCTCGTCCGGGCTGGACCAATTTCCCGAAGACGCCCGCCTGAAACAGGAGATCGCACGCCTGGATGCGGCGTTGGAGGCGCGCAGGCGAGCGCAACGCATTGCGGCGGCCGTGGATTCGGCCTCAAAGCTTCGCAGAGAGCGGAAATGGCAGGAGTCCCTCGCCGCGCTGGATACGTGCCGGAACCACGATGGCCCGGATCCCAAACTTGACGAACTGCGCGCGCTGGTGGCGGCTGAATACCAGGCGCACCGGGCGTTCCTGGAACGCTTCGTTACCGAATCCCGCAACTTAATCGAGGCAAATGCGTGGGAGCAGGCCATCCTCAAGCTGTCCTCCGCGGTCCGTGAAATGCCCGATGAACGGGTCATTGCAGAGATGCTGCAGGAAGCGCATCAAGGACTCGCCAACAAGCGCCGCGCGGAAACGGTAGCCCGCATCAAGGCCGAGGCCGAATCGCATATCCGCTCCCAGAAATTCGACACCGCGATTCAATCGCTGCGCGACGCCGTTTCGCAGTATCCGGAGGATCGGACTCTAAGCACGGTTCTGAGCCAGGCCGTATTCGCCAGAGACACGTTCATCGCGCAGCAGAAGGTCCGTACCGCGTTGGACACGGCCGCAGGCAATTGGGAAGGCCACGAATACGAGTCCGCCATCGCCGCGTTGCGGCGCGGCCTGGAGGAGGTTCGCGACAGCGCCGAACTCCTCGGCAAGCTCGCCGAATACGAAGCGGAGTGGGCGGCCATACGGCGCCAGCGGGAAGTGGACGAAATCGCCGCGGCTTTGGAAGAGGGAACCAAGACGGGCGACTTCAAGTCCGCTCTGCTGCGGGCCGCCGAAGGCGCCGCGCGGTACCCGGGCGACAAGGACGTGCTGGAACTCCAGGTCCGCGCGCAAGCCGAACAGCGGCGCGTCGACGCCGGGCGGGCGCTCACCGAAGCGCTGGCCGCCGGAGCCGAACTGGAGAAGAAACAAAGCTGGGATGCGGCCGCGAAGGTATATGAAAGCGCGCTGGAAAGCTATCCGGAAATAGAGGCAAAATTGCGCGCCCGGTTGGACCACGCACGCGCCCGCGAGTTGGCGGTCAGAAGGGCCGAACGGCTCGTTTCCGTGGAAACCCGTTTCCGCCATGCTCTCGATTCCGCGCTCCCGGATGAAGCGGAGCAAGTCCTGCATCAAGCCCTCGATGAATTTGCCGATGAGCCGTCGTTCAAGACATGGCAGGAAGAACTCGCCGAAGCGCGCCGGCAGGCCGCCCGGGCAGCCGCTATCCGCGAAACAGCCGCCAAAGCCACAGCGCTGATCGCGCAGCAGGAATTCGACGAAGCCGGACGTGTGCTTTCGGCCACGGAGAAGGAGCATGGCCCGGACCCCGGTCTTCGCTCCGTGCGCTCTGCGCTGCTCGAAGCCCAAAAGAAATATGGCAGCGCACTGGAATCGGCTCTGAAAGGCATTATCGACCTGATCGAACGGCGCGATTTCGATGCGGCGATCGCCGCGGCCGCCACTGAACAGGCGCGCTTCCCGAGGGAGCCGCGGTTCGATGAATTGGCCGGCGACGCCGCGCATCGCCGCGATGAAGAGAATCGCAAGAACCAGATTTCACAGATCCGGATACTGCTCAGCAGTGGCGCGTTGGACCCTGCCGAGGTCCTTGTTCGACATGCCCGGAGCAACTACCCCAAGGATCCCGCGCTTCAGGAATTAGAGCGGCAACTGGTTGCGGCGCGCCGTTTCCAAGCCGACCGCGAGATGTTTTCCCGCCAGCTTCCGGAGGCCGAACGCCTGGCCGGCGGACGAGATTGGGCGCGCGCGAAAGAGCTGATTCAGCCCTATCTGGAAATCCCGGAAATCCAAGACGAGGCGCGCCGGATATTCACGCGATTGGACGCCGATGAGACGTCCTATCGGGAGCGTACCGCCTGCATCGATAAGCAAGCCCACGAATTAATGGAGGCGAAACGCCTCGAGGAAGCCGCCGCTTTGCTGGTGAACGCGCACGCGGAGTTCCCGGAAATCGAGAGGTTCGGCGCGCTCCTCGCGCAGGTCCAATCGAATATCGAAATTGAAAAGGAAGCGCGCCTGCTGGACGAGACCGAGCGCTCTGTCCGCGATCTCGCCCGCCAGAACCAGCTTGCCGAGGCGCTGGCGCGCTTGGACCGCGCGCTGGCCGGCCGGCCAGGCGAGGCGCGTCTACGCGAACTCAGGCCGGTCATCATCGCTTCGATTCAGGAACAGGAAAGCGTTACGGCCATCGCCGGCGAAGTGGACCGACTGGCCAGGCAGCAGCGCGGCGCGGATGCGGAGCGGGCCCTGATCGAGGGTTTGCGCAGATTTCCATCGAGTTCCAAGCTGCAGGAACTCCGGCCGGTGGTGGATACCGTCCGGAAGGCTGAATGGGAACGGGAAGCACGCGAGGTCCGCGAGGCTAACCGGTACCGCGAGTCCGCCGAAATTCAACGGATGATCCCTGAGCGCCAATATGGCGCCGCGGTGACGGCGCTGGAAGCGCTGAATCGGGAGTACGGCGCGGAAGCCGGCGCGGATCTCGCCAAGCAACTGGAGCTTGCCCGGCAAGCTGACGAGCGGCAGGTGGCCCGTTTTCTCGCGGATGTCGACCGTTTGCGGTCCGCGGGAGCTTGGCCGCGCGCCCGCGCGATGTTTTGGGATCTGCCGCCGTGGATGGCGGAAGACAGCCGGGTTGCCGATCGGCGCGACCTTATATCGGGCGAAGCCGAAGCGGCCCTCGTACGGGAAGAGGAAAAGAGGGTGGCCGACCGGCAGGCCGCGGCCCTCGCGGCTTCCATTCAGGAGCAGGAAAGCATTGCGGCTATCGCGGACGAGGTGGAACAGTTAGTCCAGCAGCAGCGCGGCGCGGATGCGGAGCGCGCGCTGATCGACGGCCTGCGCAGATTTCCCAAGAGTTCCAACCTGCAGGATCTGCGGCCGGTTGTGGATGCGGCCCGGAAAGCCGAATGGGAGCGGGAAGCCCGCGAGGCTAGCCGCAATCGCGAGGCGGTCGAAATTCAACGGATGATCGGCCAGCACCAGTTTCGCTCCGCGGCTGCCGCGCTCGAAGCGCTAAACCTGGAATACGGCCCGGAAGCCGGCGCGGATGTCGCGCAACAAATGGAGATCGCCCGGCAAGCCGACGAGCGGCAAGTGGCCGGTTTTCTCGCGGACGTGGACCAAATGCGGTCCGTGGGAGCTTGGCCTCCCGCGCTGGCGATATTTCAGGATCTGCCGCCCTGGCTGGCCGACGACGGCCGGGTCGTGGACGCGCGCGACCTGGTAACCCGGGAAGCCGAAGCGGAGCGGGCGCGGGAAGAGGAGCAAATGCTTCTGGGCGAACGCCAGCGCCAGGAGCGGGAGGTGGCCGCCGAACAGGCCGCGGCCCTCGCCGCTTCCGTTCGGGAGCAGGAAAGCATTGCGGCCATCGCGGTCGAAGTCGAGCGCTTGGCCAAGCAGCGCGGCGCGGATGCGGACCGCGCCCTGATCGACGGTTTGCGCAGATTTCCAAAGAGCTCCAAACTGCAGGATCTGCGGCCGGTTGTGGATGCGGCCCGGAAAGCCGAATGGGAGCGGGAAGCCCGCGAGGCCAGCCACAATCGCGAGGCTGCCGAAATTCAACGTGCGATCGGCGAACACCAGTTTCGCTCCGCGGCTGCCGCGCTGGAAGCGCTGAATCGGGAGTACGGAGCGGAAGCCGGGGCGGATCTGGCGCAACAACTGGAGCTTGCCCGGCAAGCCGACGAGCGGCAGGTGGCCGCTTTTCTCGCGGACGTGGACCGGCTGCGATCCGCGGGAGCTTGGCCCCACGCTCTGGCCATATTTCGGGATCTGCCGCCCTGGACGGCGGAAGACATTCGGGTGGTCGATCACCGTGACTTGGTATCCCGCGAAGCTGAAGCTGAACGCGCGCGGGAAGTGGAGCAAAGGCTTCTGGACGAACGCGAGCGCCAGGAGCAGGAGGCGGTCGCCCGGCAGGCCGCGGCCCTCGCCGCTTCCATTCAGGAACAGGAAAGCATTGCGGTGATCGCGGACGAGGTGGAGCGGTTGGCCCAGCAGCAGCGCGGCGCCGATGCGGAGCGCGCCCTGATCGACGGCTTGCGCAGATTTCCAAAGAGTTCCAAGCTGCAGGATCTGCGGTCGGCTGTGGATGCCGCCCGGAAAGCCGAATGGGAGCGGGAAGCGCGTGAGGCTAACCGCTTCCGCGAGGCGACCGAAATTCAACGCATGATCGGCCAGCACCAACTTCGCTCCGCGGCTGCCGCGTTGAAAGCGCTGAATCGGGTGTATGGCGCGGAAGCCGGTGCGGATCTCGCGAAACAACTGGAGCTTGCCCGGCAGGCCGACGACCAGCAGGTGGTCCGTTTTCTCGCGGATGTGGACCGCCTGCGATCTGCAAGAGCCTGGACCAGGGCCTTCGCGCTGTTTCGCGATCTGCCGCCCTGGATTGCGGAAGACAGCCGGGTTGCCGAGCGGCGTGACTTGGTAACCCGTGAAGCCGACGCCACCCGCGCGCGGGAAGAGCAGCAAAGGCTCCTGGACAAACGCAGACGCGAGGAACTGCAGGCGGCCGCTCAGCAGGCGGCAGCCATGGTCGCTTCGATTCAGGAACAGGAAGGCATTGCCGCCATCGCCGCAGAAGTGGACCGCTTGACCGGGCAGCAGCGCTGGGACGACGCGGACCGGGCACTGATCGAGGGCTTGGGGAGATTCCCATCGAGTTCCCACCTGCAGCAGCTCCGGCTGCTTACGGATGCAGCGCGGAAGGCCGCACTGGAACGGGAATCGCGCGAGGCCGGCCGCAACCGGGAGACTGCCAAGATTCAGCGCATGATCGGCCAGCACCATTTTCGCGCCGCGGCTTCCGCGTTCGAAGCGTTGACCCGGGAATACGGCGCGGAAGCCGGCACGGACCTCGCGAAACAACTGGATCTCGCCCGGCAAGCCGACGACCAGCAGGTTTCTCATTTTCTCGCGGACGTGGACCGCCTGCGATCCGCGGGGGGGTGGCACCGGGCACTAGCGTTGTTTCGGGATCTGCCGCCCTGGATGGCCGAGGACAGCCGCGTTGCCGATCGGCGCGAAGTCGTATCGCGTGAAGCTGAAGCTGGGCGTGTACTGCAAGGTGAGCAAAGGCCGACGGATGAACGCCGGCGCGAGCCTTTAGCAACGGCGGAGCCGCGGACCCATGAGGCTGCACCCGAACTGCTAACGCTATCCACGGTTCCGGCCGCTCCAAGCCGGATGGCGATTTATGTTGCTATCGGTGTGGCCGTAGTGGCGGCCTTGGCCGTTGGCGGATACCAGCTCGTGAGCCGGCACAGTACCCCGCCGCCACCCGTAACCAAGATCGATAAGACGCCGAGTCCCCCTGCCGTGAAACCTGAAGTCGCGACCCTGCACGCCTCCATCACGCATATCGATGTGCGGTGTCAGATCGGCCTCGATCCGTTGCACAGCACTCAAACCATCGGTGTTGACGTCGATCCGGCCGGATCTCCTATTGAGGTCAAAGTATCACCCGGTGGGATTTCGTGGCTAACCGTTACCAGCGGCCGCCAGACCATAGTTGCTCGGTTCGATTTCACCGATACGCCGAGGGGTTCCTATGCGGCATTGATCGAAGTCTGGCAAAATGGCTCCCACCTCGGATACATGAAGATACCGGTCCAGGCAACGGTGATTCGGTAGGGGAATTATGGGGCGGTCCCCTGGGGCCGGGAATTAGTGTCACCGGATCCTGGGGGTCTTCCCGAAATCGGATGGCGTTTCATCCTTCTCCAATCCGAAAAGATATTCGGTCTTGTTAGCGGTGATCTGCACGTCCACTCTGCGTGGCTGAAACCCGGACCGGCGCAGCCACAGCTCATAACTCGTCCCGAGCGTACCCCGCAGTGGAAATGGCGTCGATCCCAGCAATTGGCCCTCTTTCGTCGTGACGTCGGCCTTTCCGTCGTAAGTGGTCACCGTGACTGTCCTGGTTTCGCCGGCGGTCTGCGCGGTGGCTGTGACGGACTCCGGATCGCCCGCCGCCGGGGCTGAAGTAGACGGCTGCCGCGTGGCGCCCGAAGCCGGCCTGGCTCGCTCCTGCCGCGTCCCATCGGGAGTCTGCGCCGGCGCCGAATCAGGGGTGTCGCCAGTCCCTTTGACCTCCTGCCCGGAGGCCGAGCCGGAGATATTTGGCGACACCGGATTATCGTTCCCGGAAACCAAAGCGTAGACCAAAAGCAGCAACACCACCAATGCCAGCCCCCCTGCCACTACCACCGGATTTGCGAAGAACGCCCCTTTCCACATGGCCCTGGGAAGGCGGCGGCGGAGTTGTTGCACTTCCCGCAGCATGACGCCCGCCGAGGCGTACCGCTCCTCGGGTTTGACGCGGAGACAAGTGGAGATGATGCGGGCTACCGGTCTCGGCAACAAGGGTTTGCGTTTGGTGGCCGTAATGTAGCGCGCCGCCAGGATATCCCCACGCAGCCCCGTGGCGTTGCTGTTGGTGAACGGCAGAACTCCCGTCACCATCTCATACAGCAGTATTCCCAATGCCCACACGTCGCTTCTTGCGTCGCCCCGCAAACCCTGGTGCTGTTCGGGAGCCATCTTTTCCGGCGTTCCGATGGCGAAGCCCGCCCTGGTCAAAAGCGGCGTCGACTTCGAAACCGAGATACCGAAATCGAGCAGTTTCGCCTTGCCCGCCGCGTTCACCCGGATGTTCTCGGCCTTGATGTCGCGATGGATGGTGCCCTTCGAGTGCATATACGAGACGGCGTCGCAGATATCGGCCATTATTTCAAGAGCCTTGCCCAGTTCCAGCGCCCCCGCCTCCCGAATCCATTCGTCCAGGGTGCGGCCCTCGACGAACTCCATCACAATGCAAGGCTTGCCCTGGTACTCGAAGTATTCGTAAAGCTCCGCCACATTGGGGTGGTGGAGGTTGTACTGAATCACGGCTTCGTTTCGGAAACGAGCCAAATCGGTGTCGCCCTCCCCTGACCTGGTCAGAGTCTTCACCGCCACCGGCAAGTTGGTTTGCAGATTGGTCGCACGATAGACCTCTCCCATCCCTCCGGACCCGATGCGCTTTTCGATCCGGTACTTGCCAATGACGACGTTTACGGGGAGGACGGACACCTGATTACCTATCTAATCACAGACGGGTTCTTAATCAGTTCCTCGCCGAACCTGATAGGTACGGCAAAGGTTACACTGGCGCCGCCGAGGCTGCCCCCGGCGTAGAAGACCGCTATCACCCGGCCCCTGTCGTCGAACACCGGCCCGCCGCTATTACCCGCGCCGGTGGTGTTGATGCCGAGTTGGAAAACCTCGCCGCTACTGATGTAGCCGTCCACCCCGCGGATGGAATTGCCCGAGGGGAGCACCTTGCTGATGGGACCGGTGGTCAAGGTCGGGTCGGCGATCGGCGATTTGTGCGCGCGCGTGGTGAACATATCGCGTGAAACCTCCACGCCAAACACGTCCGGCGAGACGGCCGGATAGCCCATCACGACGACTGGCTGCCCAGGCTTGATGGCGTCCGCATCGGTGAACATTTTAACCGGTATGGCGCCGCTGGGGAGGTCCACCTTGCCTAGCGCGATGTCGGTCTTTTCGGACAGGGTAACGCTGCTGGCGCGGTAACGCTGCATGGTCTTGGCCAGCGTAACATTGTATAGGGCTTCTCCCTGCACGCTGGTGTTAAGTTCGGTGGCCTTCAGCCGGGCGGTGTAGGTGCTGGTGGTGCCCGCGGCGGTGGTTTCGATCTTGTCGACGGTCATCTTGGACCCTTCCGAAGGAAGCCACTCGGAGGGGAAGTCGGCAGCCGAGAGACAACCCACAATGCTGTTGTTCTTCCACTTGAGACCCATTTTCTTCGAAGTGAAGTTGCCCACATTCTGGGTAGCCCGCCAGGGCGCCAAGACGTGCCGGTTGGTGAGGAAGAAGCCGTCCCCGCTGACAATGAATCCACTGCCGGAGAGGGCCCCCACGATCGGAGTATTGCTGCCCCCATTGGGCTGCGTGGAGAGCACCGGGATCAATTTGCCGCCATCGTCGGTGAACATCGGCAGCATCTCGGACTTCGGATACTGCGCGCACACCTGGGCCCCAGTCTGATCGGTGTTCGGATAGTGATACAGATAGATCTGCCCACCGGTACCGATGTCCGTGATCTTCCAGGTGGCCTCAATCAGGATGACCGACTGCACGTTGCCGGCGCCGATTCGCTCGGCCGTCAGAATTTCCCCGGGGGGGACCGGCGCCTTGGGGTTTTCGGTTGGGTTCGGCGGTAACTTATCTAACGCCGCCCTAAGGTCTGCGTTGGCCTTGTTCCGCTGCGCCACCAAGTCCGCGAGCATTGCCTTGTTGTTCTGGTTGGCTGCGATCTTCGCATCGATATCCTTCACCGCGTCTTCCAGCCTGCGCTGCTCCACCTTCGCCGCCTCTGCCTGAACTGCCTGCTGGTGGCGATTCCAGACGAAGTAGCCGGCTCCGGCCAACAAAACAATAAGGATGCCGATCACCGCGGTCCATAAGGTCTTGCGGGACTCGCCTTTCATCTGCGTGGTTACGTCGCCGAGCATCCGCTCGACAGTGGCGCGGCCAACGGGACGAGGCGCATCGCCTCCCGGACGCGTGCCCGGGGGCATCATGCCCGGAGGCACGGCCGTCCCGCTCCCCGGAGATCCAAAAGACGCCTCTCGCGTCGGCGGTGGCGCGCTCTGCTGCACCTCGGCCAAGCGGGTCGGGCGCGCGGCCGGAGGGGGATCCACTTCAAAGCTGAATTCCGGCCCCGACGGCCCCAGTTGAACGCGGTCGCCGTGCTGCAGGCGGGACGCGCCATAAATACGTTGGTGGTTGACGAATGTCCCGTTCCGGCTGTCCAGATCCGTCAGCAGGAATCCGTTCGGATCGGCCGGATCGCGGACGATGCGCGCGTGGTTGCGGCTGACCAAGTCCTCCCGGTCCGCATCATAGCGGATCTGGGCATTGGCCTCTCTGCCGATTAGAACTTCCCGAAAACCTTGAAGGGGAATCTCTTCTACCTGATTGGCCTTGGTGCCGCTCAGATGACGAATAACGATGTTCTGCATGTTGCCTCCTGACTTTGAGGTGAACGCTCAACGGCCCACCCGTCACAAGTTATACGCGCGTCCCGCAAACAATTCTGCGCAATTTTTCGGGAATTTATTTTTTGTTTTTTTTGCGCAACTTCGAGTGAAACTGCGCTTATGGAAGTATGAGGCCGGCCGGCTTGAGTGAGGCGGCCGACGGATTAGCCGTTTGAACCGCAGATAGGTTATTGTGGACGATGCGGGCTGGCGCGCAGGTAGGGCGGGGCCAGGGTGGCCCGGAAATAAGCAATGGATGTCACTGGTAGATTTGGAAATGACAGTCTTCTCGCTGCATAGCGAGAATCGACTTACAGGAGGTAATTGCAATGAGCCGATCAACTATTTCTTGCGGGTGGTTAAGCGCTGGCCTGTTCGTTTTCGTGGCTGCGCCCGCCTTGCATGCTCAGAGAATCCCGGTAACGGTTCCGAGAGTGTCGACGCCATCCGTGCCGAGGTCGACGCCATCCGTCCCGAAGGTGTCCAAGCCGGCCCGGACGCCGAAGCCGGCAAAGCCGGCCCAGACGCCGAAGCCGACAAAGCCAGCCCCTGCGCCGCGGACCTCGCCGCCGTCGCCGGCGCCACGGACCTCATCGCCAGCTCCGGTCAAGCAGGCTCCGCGCCAGTCGCCGCCGGCACAGGCTCCGCGTGCAACTGCGCCCAAGGAGCGTGAACCTAAGGCTCCAAGCACCCCGCCGCGCAACGCCAAGACGGGCAAGCCCACTACCGGCGGGGGCCATGTTGAGCAAGGTCGCAACGGCGGCGCGGTCTATCGCGGAAAGGACAATACCGTCGCGCATCTGCAGAACGGGCGGGTCACCGAGGTTAGCCGGGCGAATACGGTCATCCGCCACCCCGCGGGCGGGCCACGCACAGTGGAAGTGCATCGGCCTGGAAACGAGGTTGTGGTCGCCCGTGGAGCTGGGCATGGCTATGTGGAACGGCCCTTTACAGCCGGCGGACACAGATACGTTCAGCGGACGTACGTGGTCAACAACGCAGTTTATGTCAGAGCATACCGCCCGTTTCTCTACAACGGCGTGATGTTGAATTTTTATGCCCCCTTCAACTACTACCCAGTTGGTTTTTACGGTTGGGCAATGGGTCCTTGGGCCATGATGGATTATACGTGGGCCTCAATGGGCGACCCTTGGTACGGCTACTACGGACCGTATTTCAGGCCCTGGGGCGTTTACTCAAGGCCGTCCTTTTGGCTTACGGACTATCTGATCGCCAGTACGCTGCAAGCGGCATTTCAGGCCAGAGCGGAATATCTAGGCGGCGATCAGCGCGGAGAGGCTGTTGAAGGTTCGGCCCCGATGTCGCCTGAAGTCAAAGAGGCCATTGACGGGGAAGTGAGAGAGGAACTGGCGGAGGCGCAGGCGGAGGCACAGGCGCCCGATGCGCCGCCTTCGAACGACCAGATGCCTCCCTCGTTTAGCGGCCCAGGCCAGCATCTGTTCGTGGCCGGCAATAGACTCGAAGTGGAGAACCCGGCCACCGGCGGCACATGCGTTATTGGGGAGGGAGACGCCATCCAGACGACCGGTGGTCTGCCGCGCGACGGAAGCCCCGCCAACGTGCTGGTTCGGGCCAGCATGGGCTCGGATTGCCCCGTGGGCAGCACAGTAACGGTGCCTCTGCCGGATCTGGTCGAGATGCACAACAACATGCGGCAGACACTGGAGAGGGGAATGGAAACCTTGCGCTCGGAACAGGGAACCGGCAACCTGCCCACGCTGCCGCCCGATGCCGCCGGCGAACCAGTGGCTATGGCTTTTGCGGCGTCCCTGCGGGCCGACCCCGAGGCCGTCCAAGTTATTGCGTCTGAGGCGCGCCAGGCAGACCAGATTGAACAAGAAGTCCTGGCCGATGCCCGAACCGCCGGCGTAGGCGCGGTGAACCCGCCTGAAGCCGGTGGCGGTGGGGGCGGCGTTCCTAACCGGGAATCCCGTCTGGCAACCGTACGGATGGGCCTCTCGGAAAGTCAGGTCATCGGCATTTTGGGACCGCCGCTGAATTCGTCCTTCCTGGGCGGCCTGAAGAAAGTGTACGAATACAACGGCGGGAAGGTGGTTTTTACCGATGGTGAGGTAAGCAACGTGGAGCTGTCCGACACTGGCGCCGCGCCCCAGAACCGCTTCACAGTTGCGGACAACACGCCCAATGCTCCCGCCCCAGGCCGTTCTGGAAACATCACGGAAGGCCTGTCCGAAAGCGAGGTTATCGCAATTTTGGGACAGCCGCTGCGCACGTCTTTCCTGGGCGGTTTAAGGAAGATGTACGAGTACAAAGACCGGAAGGTCGTCTTCGTCGACGGCAACGTCAGCGAAGTGCAGTAGAGTCAAGTCAATGAAGGAAGGCGTGGAAGGGCATGGTTCCCGCTCTTTCACGCTTCCGTTAGCCGCCGATTTTATTTGAGAGTCGTCGAACGTCAAGAGGTCAAACATACGACGGTCCAGGAGGACGCGATATGAATTGCAGAGTTTGCGCAACGATGTTGGGCCTGTTTCTTGCGGCCCACTCCATAGCGGCGCAAGGCGCTCCACCTCAAGCCGGTACAAAGGCGAAAGCAAATGGCGATGGGACGAGGATCCGGGTCCGCAACAGCTCGGGCGTTGATTTTGAGAACGTTGTAGTGGGTAGCAAGCACTATGGCGATATCAAGGCAGGCGCTACAACCGATTATCAGACGTGGGAAGTTGCGTACCGATATGCATTCGTCTCTTTGATCGCGGGTTCCGAACCGAAGGGCATACAGCCAATCGATTTTGTGCGTGAACAGAGGCTTGGCCATGGCTATTTCACATACGTGTTGAGCAGCGAGGAAGGCCGGTTAGACATTCGTGCGGAGCGCGAAAGCAAAGGACAGAGCGTCAAATGATGAAAAACCTTCGCGCTTCCCTTGATCTCGGAGAGTACCTTTTCGGCGACCGCATTCCTGTCGGCGGGCAACCCCCGCAAAAACCGGTTCGGCGGCCCAGTTCTTCTGTCGGGTCCGCCGGTGGTGTCCTCCAGTTGCTTTAAGGACCACTACCAGTCCGCGCGAGGCTGCTTCCAGTGAGTTGCAGGTGCCAGCTTGCTCCCCTGGCGGAAGCCGAAAGCCGCCGCAGCCGTGATTCGCGTTCACGCCCCCCCTGCCAGAATCGAAGATTATTTTGTAATCTCCAGCACAGTTCTGTCCTTTTGGTGGTATACTACGTTGCGATGTCCGGGTCTGTGAATCGCGCCGAGTCCCTGGATCCCAAGGAGACCGCGCCTCTGCCAGGGGCGGAGGAACTGATTGCCGAGTTGTATACGGAGCTCAGACGGCTTGCAGGCTGCATGATGCGCCGGGAGCGGGGCGGCACGCTACAGCCGACAGCGTTGATCCATGAGGTCTACCTGAAGCTCTGCCAACAGGATGGCGCCAACTGGGTCGACCGGAACCATTTTCTAGCCGTCGCCTGCCAAAGCATGCGCCGCATCCTGGTGGATCACGCCCGGCGGCGCGCTGCCCTGAAGCGCGGTCGCCCGATGCAGTCCGTGATATTGGATTCGATACCCGAACCCGAGTTTAGATCGCAGCGCATTGAGGACGTCATAGCGGTTGACGAACTTCTCGGTAAGCTCTCGACCTGGGATGGCCGTCTGGCAAAGTTCGTCGAGTTGCGTTATTTTGGCGGGCTTACCACCGAGGAGGCGGCTGCCGTCTTGGGAATTTCGTACGACCAGGCGCGGCGCGATTGGACTGTCGCGCGGGCGTGGTTCCGGACGGAACTGCACTTGCGCGAATGAGCCCGCAAGATTGGGACCGCTGCAAGCAGATCTTCTGCGACGCTCTCGAAGCGCCCCCAAACGAGCGCATCCTCCTGGTCGATCGCGAGTGCAGCGGGAATGCCGCCCTGCGCGCGCAGGTTTTTACCATGCTCGCCGCCGCGACGGATGAGTCTTCGCCTCTGGACGTGGGCGCTGCCGAACAGGTGGTGGAGACCCTTCACCCCGCCGAGCCTCTGACGGCCGGCGACATCGTGGGGCGGTATCGCGTCCTGCGAATCATCGGGCAAGGCGGGACCAGCCTGGTGTACCTGGCCGAGCATGCCGGCCTACACAGTCCCCGGCGCTTCGCCATCAAGGTTATCGCTTCCGCTTTCATCGCCGGCCGGCAAGCGCGGTTTGAACGCGAATGCGAAATCCTGGCGGCCGTGGAACACCCCAACATCGCCCGCATCATCGATAAGGGTGTGACGGAATCCGGGTGGCCCTATCTGGTGATGGACTATATCGAAGGCGCCCCTTTTCACCGGTACTGCATCGACAACAAGCTGGCGCCGCCTGAGATCGTAAGGCTGATGCTGGACTGCTGCGAGGCGGTCCAGTACATGCATAGCAAGCTGATCGTTCACTGCGATTTGAAACCGAGCAATATTTTTGTGGATACCACCCGCTCGCCGCGGATACTGGATTTCGGCATTGCCCGGATCATCGAGCCGAGCCGCGAGACGCGAACCGGGCGAACCACTCGCGGCATCCGGCCGCTAACTCCCGACTACGCCAGCCCCGAGCAATTGGCCGGTCGTCCTTTGACGCCTGCAACCGATATTTACTCTCTCGGAGTGGTCCTCTTTGAATCTTTGGCGGGGAGTCTGCCGTTCGACAATTCCGGATACCCCTGGCCGCAGATCAGCAAGAGGATGGCCGAAAACGAGCCGGCGCCCCCGAGCAAGGCGCGGCTCAGCGGCGCCTCCAGGCGGGACGATATTGTCTTTGCCCGGCACCTGCGCGGGGACCTCGACAGCATCGTGCTGAAGGCGCTGGCCTACGATCCGGCCAAGCGCTATGGCTCGATGGACGACCTGGGCGCCGACCTCAACCGCTACCTGGCCGGAGAGGTGGTCAAGGCCCGGCGTTCAACCGTGACAAACCGGTTACGCAAACTGCTAAAGCGGCGCCAAAGGGCGCTGGCGGAGTGTCTGGCGGTGGGCCTTGTCATAGCCCTTACCATCGCGCTTTCCTCGTGGTACGCGCAGCGCCAGCGGCGCGATCGTGAAACATCGTACCTGGATGGAATGCGAGCCATGCTCTGGCTGACGCTTGCGCCGCTCGAGGATCTTCCGGGTCCGGCGCGGGCCCGCGCCACGTCGACCGAGCGCGTATCCCACACCATCGAGCGCCTGTCTCCCAAGGCCGCGCCCCATCCGGAACTGGCTCCGGATTTGGCGGACGCTCTGGTGAGGACCGGCGACCTGCTGGGAAACCCTTACCGCGCGAGTCTGGGGCGCGTGGACGAAGCGCGCAAGTGCTACCAGCGCGCGTTCGAACTCGTGAGCGGTAGAACGGATGCGCGTTCGATCGATGTCCGGGCCAGAGCTTTTCTAGGGTTCGGCGATACCTGCAGCCATCCGGCCCTGCGCCGCGATCCGGAGCAGGCCGCGGATTGGTATCGGCGCGCGCTGAGCGAGATCTCGCCGAAGAGCGCCGAGTTCCGCGATACCGCGGCCGTTGCCCATGGCCGGATGGGTATGATATGCGAACTGCTGGGCCGCGCCGAGGACGCCCGCGTCCAGTATCGGGAGGCCCTCCGCTTGTTGCCGGCGGAAATGGATTCCAAACCACCGCCGGATTCCGCGCTGATCCTTCTGCGGCGGGCCGAGATGGAACCCCCGGAAGTCAGGGGGGGCAGCTATGGTAAGGTGCTCCTATCGCTTGATCGGTTGATGCACACGGACGCGCCAAACGTTCATGCTTACCGCGCGGCCATCGAGGCACATCTTTCGCTGGGCGCCACCGAACTGCAGCCCGAATACCTCGCGAGCGCCGGAACGGAGTTCGCCAGCGCCGCGGCATTGGCGAAACAGATCCTGGCCCAGGATTCCGGAGACATCCAGGCGCGCAGAGAACTGGCGGTTGCCCTGCGGCGCAGCGCCCTGATACCCGCGATCGAGGGCCGGCTGGCCGAGTCGGATGGGCTGCGCGAACAGGCTACTGAAATGCTCAGGTCGACGATCGCCACACCTGCATCAAATAGGTGGGAGGAAGCAGCCGACTCGTCCTGTCCCGAGATGATCGAGCAATTCAGCAAAGGGCAGTCTCCAAAGCCGTTGGGGCACGGCGACCTGCTCATCGGCAATGCGCCTGCAGGGGGTATCCCAGGGAAGCTGTTGGTATTTTCGCCGGCCGCGCGAGAACTGAGCGTCTTGGCCGAAGGAGGGTACCTGTCGGACATGGTGGATGTCGTCTACGCCTCCCGAACCGAACTGTACGTGGTGGATCGCGGTCTCGCCGGATCCGGAGGAATCGTGCGCCTCAGGTACCAGGCGGGACGCTGGCTCCAGAAGCCAATCACTTGCGGGGGGCTTTTGCGCCGGCCGGGGGCGGTCGCGTATCATAATAAGCGCCTGATCCTTGCGGACGCGGACGATTACTCGACCCGCTTGATCGGAGTCGATCTGCAAACCGGCCGGCAGACTCTGCTGGCGCGGAGCGGAACGTTTGCCGAACCGGGCAAAATCGTTCACGGCGCCGGGGGGGATTACTTCGTTTCGCTGTTTTGGCCGGGCGAGGGCGGCCCGGCCGAGATCCTCCGGTTCAACGCCGACACCGGCAAATTCGCAGTCGCGGCTCGCTATGGTCTTCTTCAGGACCCCGTAGCACTCGCCATCGCCCCCCGAGGGGACATCATCGCCGGCGATCGTGGCTGGGTCGCCAACGGCGGACGCGGCGGCATCTTCCGTATTGGCCGCGACCGTGCGCAGCAGCTCATTTGCGAGAATCCGGAGTTGTCGCGTGTGACCGCTGTAGCAGTCGCTTCGGAACGTCAAGCCTGGTATGTGACGGCCGCGGCTCCGTTCGCCACCCCAAGTCTCTTCGCACTGGACCTCTTAACCGGCCGCCAGGAGCAAATTATGATGAGCGGCGGGCTGCTTGGCGCTCCGCGCGCGTTGGCACATGTCTTTTAGGCGAAGATACCGAGGTTCTGCATACGCCCATTCCCGACATTCTGTCACCGCACTCGTTTCTGTTGTTTTCTGCCGATAATAATCCCCTATAATCCCTGGCAGCAGCAAAATACAGAATGCGAGGGTCGTCCCATGCGGTTCAATGACACGATGTATTTTCCTGTTCGCTGCTTTTGGTCAATCTGGTCTGCGTGGCCCTCGCCCCCTCCCGCGCCAAGGCCCGCGACGATGCCGTTTCCATGCTCTGCAACTGCTAACCTAAAAACGGCAGTTAGGCGGGGGCATCGGCGAGCCGGCCAGGGCTTCCGATGACCTTGCCACCCAGGAATTGACGAAACGCGGCGCTGAGAATTAGTTTCCACCGCTGCCCTTGCGTCAACTGCTCCGCAGTCGCCTTGATGCGCTTGAGAAACGCGCTTACCTTGGTCAGAGCCTCCGCAATCTGCGCGGCCTTGGCGTGCGTGCTGGTGATCTCCACAGTGGTCTGATTCCCGTGCCGGGTTTGGCGCGCGACACCCTGCAGTGCCAAGGGCCGCGAGGTGATGGCTTCGGCGTGTTTCCCGGGGATTCCCAGGCGCATGAAGATCGTCCACCAGTTGTAGACCAAGGCGATGATCCGCCCCATGATCTGGCAGCGCTTCCGGTCCTGGGTCGTGAAACCGGCCCATCCCCACTGGTTCTTCAACTCGTCGAAGTTGTTCTCCACATCGCTCCGGTCCCGGTAATGCTGCGCGATGGTGCGCACCTCATCCGTGAGCGAGGTCACCAGCACCGCGTACTCATACTGGATTCCCTGGTAAGTCAGTTCGGGTAGATCCAAGGTCATCTGCTGAGCCGCTTTTCGTTTGGAATTCTTCTGACTCACAGTTTCTGCTTCCGCCGCCGGTTGGCTCCGCAACCGCCGCCGCAACACCACCACCCGCCGTGCCTTCGTCCATCCGGTCAACTGCAACACGTCCTCTCTCCCCTGCAATCCTTGCCCCGCTTCCACCCAGTCCTGTTTGCGGAAAATCTGCCCGATCAGCTTCTTCACATTCGCGCTCTGCTTCAGCTTGAACACGTACCCCAGCCCGCGCGCCTCGGCTCCCACCATGGCTTTCTCCGTTCCCCAATGGCTGTCCCCGCGCAAGAATACGGGCCGGTCCTGCTCCGATAGTCCGTCCAGGAATGCCCACAGTTCCGGTTGTGCATACGACGGAGCCGTCTGATTTCCAGCTTGTACTTCCATGTCCAACACCATCCGGATGTTGGCTATGAAGTAACTATGATAGACGTGCGACGGACGTCCCGGCTTAGTCGGGTTATATCCCACCTTGGCGTCTTGCTGGTGTCCGTACAAGGGCTTCACCGTGCTATCCACATCTAAGATCCACGGCTCTTGCAACAGCGGTTCATAGCTGGCCTTCAGATGCTTCTTCAGCCACCTTCCGCCGTCCCCCTCGTCCATGGCCTTCATGGCCCGCCGCACCGAGTCCTCGCTCGCCACCTTGGTCATCCCCAGCAACTCCGGATTGACGCCGTCGGCCCGGATCGCGTTGAGGTGCGCGTACCGCCGATGACCGGCCAAAACCGACAGCAGCAGGGTTCCCAGTACGTCCCGCTTCTCGGGTGCGTTCGCGCTGGTGTAGCTTAAGGGACAATCCTCAACAAATTTGTTGAACAGGCCACTGGTCTTGAGGAACTCGATGAAGAAGACCATCAGGCCCAAACCACTCACCGCGGCTTCCGGCACCCACTTTACATTGACCTTGCCCGCGAATGTGTCTAAGCTGGCACCCGACTCTGGCGGCCGATTTCCGGAGATTTGCAACTCACCCTGCGGGTGAACCTCAAGGACCTCTTCTTCTTTGCGCATGTTGAACCATAATAACCACTTCCAAGTTCAAGGCGCGCCGACTCCTGCGGTTCTTAGGATAATGGTCTTGCAACGGTGTTGGCGACAATCCGGGAAACTCCAGGGCAGAGAATTTCGCGAAGAATCAACGGAATGCGGTCCGAGGGAACGCCGCGAAACCGTGTCAGTTACCTTCAGGTTCTAGTTCTCGCAAGGGAGTGGAGGTTCAAGTCCTCTCATCCGCACCAATATGAATAGCGGCGAAAGCCCGCGTCTAATAAGCCGGCGCAAGGCGGCTGAACTCGAACCGCACCGGGTCGAGGCCTCGAGCCACCAATTGCCGCGCACACTCCTGCACGCTGTCGCCAATAGCTTCGATGCGCCGCAGCGGAAGATCTTCCGGAGTGTAAATCTCCAGCGCGATGTATTTGCCCGTGAGGGCGCGGCGCTCGTCAAGCGAAAGGCGGTCGGGCGAGCGGCCGATGGCGCGTTGCGGATCTTTCACGGCGGAAGCAGTCACGGTGCCGGGCACTAGAACATCAAGTGTAGCGCGACTTGCAGGATGCGCGGCGATGCCGTGGTAGTGATCTGGCCGAAGGTCAGGTCCGAGATCCCGGTATCGGGATTCCCAAAATTCGTGTGGTTGAAAACGTTGAACGCGTCTCCGCGCAGTTCGAGTGTGGCATGCTCGCGAATCTTGAATTTCTTGACGATCGCTATATCCACATTCGTCGCGCCGGGTCCGCGGAAAGCGTTGCGCCCAAGCGTGCCGTAGGTGTAGCCCGGAAGCTGGGAGGCGTCCTGCTGCGCGACGCCGTCCAGTGCCAGCGCGCGGGTGTTGGAGAAATTGTTGGGGTTGAAGTAATAGTTCCCGGAGTTGCCATTGATGCTCTGATACGGCTTCGGGTTCATGATGCCCGCCGAGGGGCCGACCAGATCGGCATGGACAGAGCCCGCATCGCCCGCGCCGGAGGGTCCCGGATCGCTGGGAGTGGTTTCGAGACCGGCAAAGACGTCCAAAGGAAACCCCGTGTGCCAGGTAATGATGGGATAGAGACTCCATCCCGAGGTGAGCACCTTGGGCCCACTTTGCCATAGGCGATCGAAAGGCAGGTCCCATCCCCCCGACAACACCAGCGCATTGCGGACGTCGGTATCGCCCGAACTATAGAATTCATCGTGATCGTAATAGGGGACGCTGCTGTTGCGTTCACGGAATCCGGAAACGTTGTCCAACTCGTGCGACCAGGTGTAGCCCAAGGTGAAGAAGCTGGATCCCCAGCCGTGCATGTTGGCGAAGGTTCTGCGCAGGTTGACGGTCATGCCGTTATAGTTGGCGTGGGTAAGGTTCTGAAATTCGTCCAGGAAGCTGAAATTGGTGTTGAGCCGCGAGTTGGTGCCCAGCGGAAATGGGTTGGCATCCACCAAGCCGGTCAGCCCGTCCGCCTTGTACCCCAAGTAAGAGACTTCCAGCACCATGCTCCCGGCGAGCTGTTGTTGCGCTGAGACGTTGTACTGGTAAACGCGGGGCGTGCGCAGGTGCGGATCGACGAAGAACACGCCGCCGCCGCCGAACGGGATGTATCCATTTGCCGCGAAATTGATGTCGCTGGAGGGCGGTTTAGAGGGAAACGGATTGGGAGCGCCAGAGTCCCCATAAGGGTCCGACAACCCTGTGCCCGCGCTGGTGCCATTAGTTCCTGGCGGAAAAAGATATGCGTAGCCGAAGAAGGGCGGCTGCCCGTTGAATTGCAGATTGTCTTCGCCCTTCAGGATGTCGTAGAAAACGCCAGTGCCGCCGCGCAGAACGGTCTTGCCACTTCCGAAAACGTCCCAGGCCAATCCACCCCGGGGTGCCCAGTCCCGGCGGTCGGGGAAATTGGAGCCCTTGGGCGCGCCGGAATCGCCGGGAAATACCAGCCCATCCGGAGCGTTCGGGAAACGCGTCGATTGCAAGCCGGGAATGTACGAGAAAGACCGCCCCTGCGTGTCGTACTTCGGCTGCGAGTACTCATAGCGGAGGCCCAGCGTCAGTGTAAAGCGCGGGGAGATCTTCCAGGTATCCTGTCCGTATCCCGCATATTGGTCCGAGCGAATGTTGGAGGGCGCCTTGCCAAACTCGAGGAAGTCGTCCGGCAGGCCCAGCAGGAAATCCGCCAGATCGAACCCGGAACCGACACCGGTGCTCGGGCCATAGAAATCGAACGCCCCGTTTACAAAGAAATCGTACACGGTGTTGTTTTGATAGGGCGAAAAATAGAAGCCGAATTTCAAGTTGTGGCGGTCCTTGGTCCACGACACGTTGTCGTACAAAGCATAGGTGTTGTCCACCTCCCGCGTGGGGCCCTGGTAACTGTAGCCCACGGTCATGCCGGTCCCGTCGAAGAACAGAATGGGCGGCCCGGTGTTTTGGTCGGGTGTGATATTGACGCCGAGCTGGGCGGCATCGGGCTGCTTGTTCGCCGGGACGGCCTGTGTGTGGTCCAGCCGTTGCGCGGTCAGCCGCAGTTCGTTCAACAAGGCCGGTGTGAACGTATGCGTGTAATTCAGTGTGCCGGAAAAGATGTCGTTTCCGCTGGTGACCGGGAAGCCGGGCACGTTGTTCGCCGTGAACGGAGAATATTGCGGATAGAGCTGGTGGGTGAAGGTGAAGCCGAGGATGTCCCGGGAAGTGATGTTGTAGTCTAATTTGCCGAGATATTCATTGTAGTTGGCGATGGCCGGCGCCTGCGGAAACAGGAATCCGGATGAGGTGATGGGGATCAGGTTGTTGGCAAAGTAGGCCTTGGCCACCGGAGAGATGGAGTTGGGATCGATGATGCCTTGGGCGGCAAGCGAGGGATTCGACTGATAGTACGGATTATTCGCCAGGAAACTGGCTACCGCCTGTTGCCCCGCGCTCCCCGAAAAATTGCCCTGCGCTTCGAGAGGCGTATAAACCGTGGTCTCGGACAATGCCTCAAGAGAGGTTTGCCTCTGACCCTCGTACGAAAAGAAGAAGAAAACCTTGTTGCGGCCATTCACGATCTTGGGGATTACGATGGGCCCGCCGATGGTGCCTCCGAACTGGTTGCGCTTCAGCACTCCAACCGGCAGACCCTGTTCATTATTGAAGAAGCTGTTGGCGTCGAAATCCGTATTGCGCACATAGTCGTAAAGAGTGCCGTGCAAGGTATTGGTGCCGCTCTTGGTCACGATGCTCACGATACCGCCCGCATTGCGCCCGTATTCGGCCGTGTAATTGTTCTCCAGCACTTTGAATTCGGCAACGGCGTCAGGGTTCGGATTGGCCACCACGGCGTTGCCCAGCAGGCTGTTGTTGTTGCCGCCATCCAGGAGATAGGTGACCGAGTCCGTACGCTGTCCGCCAATACTGTACTCTCCCTGCGCGCCCGAATCGGGATTGGTGGGAGTGACGCCGGGCTGCGTCTTGAGCAGATCCAACGTATTGCGCCCGTTTAGCGGCAACTCCATGATGGCCATGCCGGTGACCGTAGCGCCCACGGTGGAGCTTTCGGTATCGACCAGGCTCCCCGTGCTTTCCACTACTACCGTATCGGTCAGCTTGCCGATCGGAAGCTGGATATCCACACGCATGCTCTGATTGATTTCCAGGGCATTCTGGGGCGCTGTCGTCACTTTCTCAAATCCGGCGGCGCTCGCGGCGATCTTATATTTGCCGATGGGCAGCGAGAGGACCTGGTAGACGCCCGAGGAGTCCGTTTTGGCCTCCTTGCGGTAATTGGTTGCAAGGTTGGTTACGGTCACGCTGGCATTCGACACAACCGCGCCGGAGGGATCCGTTACCACCCCGGTAATCTTGCCCGTGGCGTCTTGCGCCAGTAGGCCGGCCGGGAGCAGAAAGGCCCCCAGAATGGATGCACGTATCGCGCGAGCGGCGTTAATCATATGTACCCCCTGGAAATTCCGTTTTGCCAAAATTTTAAGTAGCTTAGCACAATGTGGCGGACGTTCTCAACGCCCGTCCTCGTTCGTCCCGTGCTCGTTCGTTCTCCACGCGCCACGGCATAAAGTCCGGTAAGCGCACTGCCGATAGGCATGTGATGACGAATTCGGCGGAATTGCGAGCGCGCTCTTCTGGACGGGCGCTCAGGTTGATACTCCTGGCAATACTCCTGGCCGGCGCTTGCGGGGCGAGCGACCCCCCGCCGCAATCGCCGGGGGATCTCGCCGACGCCAGTCTGGAAACGCTGATGAACCTGGAAGTAAGTTCGCCGGCGCGCAAGGAGCAGAAGCTCACCCAAACCGCGGGCGCGGTCTATGTCATCACGCAGGAAGATATCCGGCGCTCCGGACTGAGCAGCATCCCGGAGGTGCTGCGCATGGTTCCGGGGTTGCAGGTGGCGCGCATCGACGCGAACAGTTGGTCGGTGACCGCGCGCGGCTTCGCCGGACAATTCGCGGATAAGATGCTGGTTTTGATCGACGGGCGCAGCATCTACAACCACCTGTATTCGGGCGTGTATTGGGAACAAAACACAGTGCCACTCGGCGATATCGAGCGTATCGAGGTGATTCGCGGTCCGGGCGCCACCATGTGGGGCGCCAACGCGATGAACGGCGTCATCAACATCATCACTAAGCCGGCGCAGGAGACTCAGGGTCTGACGATCGTAACCGCCGGCGGCAGCGAAGAGCACGGATTGGGATCCGTGCGCTACGGCGGCAGCGCCGGTGATGGCATCTTCTACCGGGCAGACGCGGAGTATTTCCAGGATGGGCCGCTTTCCACATCCACCGGGCAGGCGGCCCACGATCAATGGGACTCGGCGCAGGGAGGCGCGCGCCTGGACTGGGAAGTATCCGCGCGAGACACGCTCAGCTTCGAGGGTGATATTTACCGCGGCGGCGCGCAAGAGACCGTTTATCCGGACTATCCGGCGATCGGCGTGAGTCCGCCCGTTCCGGATTCAGTGACGATGTCCGGAGATTACGTGCTGGGACGCTGGAAACATGCGTTTTCGGATCGATCCGATCTCGCGGTGCAGTTCTCGGTTAGCGATGAGGACCGTGTGGAGGGGTTTGGGCGGCTCAATACCAACACCACGGACTTCGATTTTCAACACCATTTCGCCTTTTCGGCAACACATGACTTGATATGGGGTCTCGATTTTCAGATCTACCAGGATGGCATCGTAACCACCCCGCAGGCATTCCCGCCGCCCAGCGCCAGTGTGCGGTTCGTCCCCACGGCCAGCACCGAAGCGCTGTTCAGTTTCTTCGTGCAGGACCAGATCGCGGTGCTGCCGGAGCGCCTGACGCTCACTCTGGGGGCCAAGATCGAGCATACCGGTTACTCCGGCTTCGATCTCCAGCCCAGCGCGCGCCTGCTGTGGAATGCGACGCCGCGGCAAGGCCTGTGGGCCTCGGTGTCGCGCGCCGTACACACCCCGGCGCTGGTGGAGCGGGATTTGCTCCTCGAGTATCAGCTCACGCAAAGCTCCAGCGTGGAGGGTCTGCTGAGCGGAAACCCGAATTTCCAGCCGGAAACAGCCTTGGCATACGAGGCCGGGTACCGCACCCAGCCGGCGCGCTGGGTCACCGCGGATCTGGCCACCTTCTTCACCATATACCACGACTTGGCGAGCCTCGACTTGGGGGCGCCCTTCCTCGAGACCGGGCCGCCGGCGGTGTTGGTGGTGCCCATGCAACTCGGGAACGGCGCGGCCGGCCACACCTATGGAATTGAGTTGGCCACCAACTGGAGCCTGACCCGGAAATGGCGCTTGAGCGGGAACTACAGTTGGTTCCGCTACGGGCTGGATCGCGCGGATCTTGGGGCGCAAAGCGTTCCGGAAGATATCGAAGGCAGCTCTCCGGCTCACCAGGTGCAGTTCCGGTCGCAATTGGATATGGGCAAAAAGCTCGACTTCGACACCGGGGTTTACTTCGTGTCGGCTCTGAGCGGGCTGGACGTTCCGGGTTACGTGCGCACGGACGCGCGGCTGGGTTGGCATCCGGCCCGCGGGGTCGAGATCAGCCTGGCGGGCCAGAATCTGCTTAACGGCCGTCATCTGGAATTCGCCCCCACATATTACACCCAGCCCAGCGAGCCGGGGCGCGCCATCCAACTGAAGGTCACGTGGGCGTTCTAACGCGGCGCAACGGCGCGGCATGCCTGGCGCCCTTGTGCATGGCCGGAATATCGCTGGCGGCCCAGGCCGCCGCCGAGTCGCCGCTCGCCGCGGAGCACTCCGAGTACGAAATCGAGAGCGCCATGTTGTATAACTTCACCAAGTTCGTCGAGTGGCCTGGCGGCGCGCTAGGCGCGAGCGGCGTTCCCGTGGTGGTCGGCGTATTGGGAGACGACGGTCTGTTCCCGGTACTTGAAGCCGCGCTGCGGAACAAAACCGTTTACGGACATCCGATCATTGTACGGCGACTCGATTCTAGCGCGGACGCGAAGATCTGCACGGTGCTCTTCGTGGGCGCATCCGACCGGAAAGAGATCGCGCGGATCGTACAGTCCGTAGGGACCTCGGCGGTTCTGACCATCGGCGGGCGTGCTCAATTTTCCCGGCTGGGAGGGGTCGTCGCGTTCATTCGCGAGGGCAACCGGATCCGGTTTGAGATCAACCTGGACGCCGCGGATCGCGCCGGTCTCCAGGTCAGCTCGAAGCTGCTGCGGCTGGCGGCCGTGTGGCGGGAAAATCCCCCCCAGGCGCGGAACTAATATGCGGGCTTTTCGGGACATTTCCATCAAGCGGAAGATGATCGGCATCATCATGGCGACCAGCACCGTGGCGCTGATGCTGGCCTGTTCCACGTTCCTGGCCTATGAGCTGGTCACGTATCGAAGCACGGTCACCCAACAACTGACGACCCTGGCGCAGATTGTGGCCGAGAGCAGCACGGCCGCGCTGGCTTTTGACGACCGCCGGGCCGCCCGCGAAACGCTGGCCGCGCTGCGGGCCGAGCCGAATCTGGTGGCCGCGTGCATCTACACGAAAAACGGGCAGCCCTTCGCCACATTCCTGCGCGACGGATCGCGGCGGGATTTGCCGCGCCATCCGGGCAAGCAGGACGCCGAGTTTGAGGACGGTCATCTGGCGCTTTTTCAGCGTGTGGTCCTGGATCGAGACTGGATCGGCACCGTCTACCTGGAGAGAGACCTCCAGGATATGCATGCGCGCCTGGAGCGCTATGCGGGAATCGCATTGGGAGTGCTGCTGATCTCCTCGCTGGTGGCCCTGCTGCTGTCGTCCAAGCTGCAACGCGTGATCTCGGAACCGACGCTGCGCCTGGCTGAAATGGCCAGCCGCGTTTCGGCCGAGCGGGATTACTCCCTGCGCGCCGCCAAGCTCGGCCATGACGAGATCGGCGTCCTGGTAGACAGCTTCAACGAGATGATGGGGCAAATCCAGGCCCGCACTCTGGACCTGCAGGAGGTCCACGGCGCGCTCGAGCGGCATGTCGGGGAATTGTGCGAGGAGATCGCGCGGCGGCAGCGCGCGCAGGAGGAAGCGCTGGCGGCCAAGCGGGCCGCCGAAGAATCCAACCGCGTCAAAAGCGAATTCCTGGCCAACATGAGCCACGAGTTGCGCACGCCGCTGAACGCCATCATCGGCTACAGCGAGATGTTGCGCGAGGACGCCGAGGACCACCACGAAGAGCGGTCGGTCGCGGACCTGGCCCGCATCGCCACGGCGGGCAAACACCTCCTCACGCTGATCAACGACGTGCTGGATCTGTCCAAAGTCGAGGCGGGGAAAACGGAGCTGGTGTGGGAGGACGCCTCTGCGGCCCAGATCCTGGAGGACGCTGTGGGCACCATGTCGCCGCTGGTCGGCAAGAACGGCAACAAGCTGACGGTGCACTGCGCCCCCAACCTTCCCGCCATGCACGTGGACCTGTTGAAGTTCCGGCAGAGCCTTTACAACCTGCTGAGCAACGCCTGCAAATTCACCAAGAACGGCACGATCGGGGTGGACGTTGTCCCGGTTACCGTGGATGGCGCGGAGTCGATCGAATGGCGCGTCAGCGATACCGGTATCGGCATTGCGGCGGATCAGATGCACAAATTATTCCAGCCCTTCTCACAGGTGGACGCCTCGACAACCCGTAATTACGGGGGGACGGGACTGGGGCTGGCCATCAGCCAGCGGTTCTGCGAGCTGATGGGCGGTGCGATCTTCGTGGCGAGCGAACCCGGCAAGGGATCCACCTTCACCATTCGATTGCCGCAGTTCACGGAGCGCCACCCAATGGCGGAGCCGCCGCCGGCCACCGCCGCGGGAGCCATGGATGCGCAAGCCGCCCACGAGCCGCAAACGAAGACGGTGCTGGTAATCGACGACGATCCAACGGTGCACGACCTGATGGTGCGCTCCCTGACGCGGGAAGGCTTCGATGTAGTGGTGGCCACCAGCGGCGCCGAAGGGCTGCGCAAAGCTCGAGAGGTACGGCCGGCGGCCATCACCCTGGACGTGTTCATGCCGGGCATCGACGGCTGGACCGTTTTGAGCGCGTTGAAAGCCGATCCGGTGCTCGCGCCGATCCCCGTAGTCCTGCTCACCATCTCCGACGACGGCAGGCGGGCCTGCCTGCTGGGCGCCGCCGAGTTCCTGCAGAAACCTGTGGAACCGGAGCGCCTGGCCGCGGTATTGCAGAGATTCCAGCCAGACCGGTTGGCGGGCCCGGTCTTGGTCGTCGACGACGATGCGGCCTCGCGCGACTTGTCCGCCCGCACCCTGAGGAAGCAATTCGGCGCCGTGATCGAAGCGGAGGATGGCCGCGCCGCCCTGGAATCCATGGTCCGGCAGAAACCCGGACTGATTGTTTTGGATCTGACGATGCCCGGAATGGACGGATTCGATTTCATCGCCAGGCTACGCCAGGTCGCGGACTGGCGCCAGATCCCCATCGTGGTGCTGAGCGCGCGGGAGGTGACCGCGGCGGAACGCAAGCGGCTGAGCCCGGTCGTGCGGCGCATCCTGCGAAAAGGGGACTTTCCGGGTGTGGCGTTGGCCAGTGAAATTGCCGATCTGTTAAGGGGAGGCCAGCCGGAGCTGGCAAGGTTACCGGCGGAGAATTGCTGACAATGGTTCTGTTAATTGTGGACGATGAAGAAAGCAACCGGGACATGCTGTCCCGGCGCTTGCAGCGCCAGGGTTTCGAGGTGGTGCTGGCCGAAGACGGGCAACAGGCGCTGGACTCGATCCGGCAGCAGACGCCGGACGCAGTGCTGCTGGATATCCGCATGCCGGGTATGAGCGGCATGGAAGTGCTGCAGGCCATTCGCCAACGGTACTCCCCCACCCAGCTTCCGGTGATCATGGTGACCGCGGAGGGTCAAAGCACCAGCATCGTGGAGGCTCTCGAAGTAGGCGCCAACGACTATATCACCAAGCCGGTGGATATGCCGGTGGTGCTGGCGCGCATTCGCACGGTCCTTTCGCAGAAGACGCTGTCTAGCGCCTTGCGCGACAGCGAAGAGCGTTACGCCCGTGCGGCGCGGGGCGCTAACGACGGCTTATGGGACTGGGACCTGGAGAAGGGTGAAATCTATTACTCGCCCCGCTGGCAAGAGATGTTGGGCTACCAGGAAGGCGAAATCGGCCGACGGCCGGACGAATGGCTGTGCCGCGTACATCCGGACGACTTTCCGCGCTTGCAGGCGGCCCTGGCGGCGCACTGCCGGCGGGAGTCTCCGCAACTCGACTGCGAACACCGCATGCACTGCAAGGATGGCACCTATCGCTGGGTGCTGAGCCGGGGGGTGGCGGTGTGGAATGAAAGCGGCGAGGCCATCCGCATGGCCGGTTCGCAGACTGACATTACCGCGGCTAAGGTCGCCGACCCGCTGACGGGTCTGCCTAACCGTCTGCTGTTCATGGACCGGCTGGAGCGCCGGGTGGAACTCTCCAAGCGGCACGCCGCGCGCGAGTTTGCGATCCTGCTGTTGGGTGTGGACCGTTTTAAGAATGTCAACGACAGCCTGGGGCACTTGGCTGGGGACCAGTTGCTGCAGGCTCTAGCCGAACGGCTGCGGGACAGTCTGCGTGCCGCGGACACCGTGGCGCGGCTGCAGGAAGATTGCGGCGTCGCGCGCCTGGCCGGCGACGAGTTCGCAGTGCTACTGGACGAGATCCGGCAAGGCGGCGATGCCGTGTCGGTCGCCGAGCGCATCGGCGCGGCGATGCGCGCGCCTTTCGTGCTGAATGGGAGCGAGGTGTTTGTCACCGCCAGCATTGGGATTGCCGGGAGCGCCAACGGCTACGAGCGCGCCGAAGACATGATGCGCGACGCCGATACGGCCCTGCACTGCGCCAAAATGGCGGGGAGATCCCGATTCGAGATCTTCGACGCCGGCATGCGCCGCCGCGCTATCACCCGCCTGCAGGTGGAAACGGACCTGCGGCGGGCTTTGGAGCGCCACGAGCTACGCCTGCATTACCAGCCGATTGTCGACCTGCGCACGGGCGCTATTGCGGGATTTGAAGCCCTGGTGCGTTGGCAACATCCGGTGCGCGGCATGATCCCCCCATTGGAATTTATCCCCGTAGCCGAGGAGACCGGGCTGATCGTTCCGGCGGGGTATTGGATCCTCGAGCAAGCCTGCCGGGACGCGCAGCGCTGGCTGCGGACAGCGTCCGGGGCCCTGCTATCGCCCGGCAGCGGCGCCCTGACGATGCACGTGAACTTTTCGCCCGTGCAACTCGCGGAATTGGGCGCGATCGACGAAATCGAGCGCATCCTGCGGAGGAGTTGGCCGGGCGGCCACGGATTCGGGCTGAGCTTCGAGATTACCGAAAGCACGATGATGCAGAACTCGGATAACGTCTCAACGCTGTTGGCGCGCCTGCGAGACCTGCATATCGGCCTCGATATCGACGATTTCGGCACCGGCTACTCCTCGTTGAGCCAGTTGCAACACCTGCCGGTTCAGGCCCTCAAGATCGACCGCGCCTTTGTCAGCCGGATTGACCTGGACGGGGATAGCCTGGAGATTATCCGCACCATTGTGTCGCTGGCCCATAATCTGGGCTTGCATATAATCGCGGAGGGCGTGGAGACTGCGCAACAGCTTGCCCAACTGAAGACCCTCGGTTGCGAGTATGCGCAGGGCTACTATCTTGGCAAGCCCACAGACCGGGAAACAGCCTGGTCCCTGATATCGGTGGACCCGGAAGACAGAAGTCAGCAGACAGAAGTCAGAATTCCGAGGGACGATGCCGGCGTTATTCTGTCTTCTGGGCTCTGACTTCCGCATCGTGCAATTCCGGTATGGCATCGATTAAGCTGGTCTCGGGAGGATTCATGAAACGTAACGCATCGGCCGTTTGGCAAGGCGATCTCAAACAAGGCAAGGGAGGCGTATCCACCGCCAGCGGCGTGCTTTCCAATACGCAATACTCGTTCGCGACGCGCTTTGAAAATGGCGCCGGAACCAATCCGGAGGAACTGCTAGCCGCCGCGCACGCCGGCTGCTTCGCGATGGCGCTGTCCGGGCAACTGGGCGCCGCCGGCTTGACCGCCGAGCGCATCGACGTCACCGCCACCATCTCGCTGGAGAAGACCGAGAGCGGCTTTGCCATCACGGAAAGCCACCTCGAACTGAAGGCCAAAGTTCCGGGCGCCACGCAGGCCGCCTTCGATACGGCGGCGGGCAACGCCAAGGCTGGCTGCCCCGTTTCCAAACTCTTCAATACGAAAATAACCCTGAACGCCACGCTCGAATCGTAATGTGCTTGTGCTAACCAAGCCGGGATCCGCGCAGCTATACGGGCGATTGCAATCGCCTCCAACTAGGGCGGGGAGTTACGGACTTTGCGCGGGCGGTGGAAGCCCGGCGGCAGTGGAAAACGTTCCACCTCGGCCTGGATCGGCCTGTGCTGGCCGGACACTCCGGTTCGAGTGGGATCCACGGTGGGCGCGGTTGCCCGGCACTACGGATTCCGGCGTTGAAATGCGTCCCGCGCGGTCTACGTTTTGGACCATCGCGGCGTGCCGCCGCGGTATGGCTTCGCGTATGGGGATGAACTGTCTGGTACGAGATCTATGCCGGTTTGCCCGCGACTCAAAAGCGGCCATGCAGCGGCCCGCCCGTCCCGGCTCAGCGCGTAACCGGGTGCGATTCGCTCAGCAGCGGCTGCGGATCGGGTTCGTGCCGGTGGAAGAGAAAGTGTTTCACATCCGGCCAAAATTCCTTCATTTCCTGCGAGAAGGCGTCCGTGGCGCAGGCAATCCCCAGCCTTTCGATATTGCTGCCCACCGTGCGCGTATCCGGATAGTAAGCGTTTGATATAGCGACAGCCGTGGCGTTCCCCAGCCATTCCGAGAAATTGAATTGCTGGCCACCGCTATCGGTGCGGCTGACGAAAATACGCGACGCCGCGTATCCCGCCCGGTACAGTTTTCCACCGCGGCGCTTGCCGATTCGGAAATAGCGCGGATCCTGGTGCAACAGGCTTGGCATAAAGCTCTCCGTCATCATGTTGCCGATGACTTGGTCGGCTAGGGCCGTGCCGTATCGCCGCGCGTAACCCTTCATGCCCTGCTTGAACGACGGGTTTTGGTCTTCGAGTTGGTAGAGCGCCGCGAAAGCTCCGGCTACCGGATAAACGGGCCAATCGAACGAGTCCTTCAAGCCAATGAGGAGCTTCTGCCTGCTGGTAATCGGCTGAAACGGCACGTTGCCGTCGGTGGTCCGATAGTTCGGAAACACGCCGAAGACCCGCTTATCTTGCTTTTCCGGCGGGGGGGTACTAGCTGCATCCGGCGGATTCTGGGCGGGAAGCACCGGCGGGGCGCCTTCGGAAACGGCCGGCTTATTGGAGCTCGCGCCATCCGGGGATTGTGCCCGCGCGGGCATCAGCGCCGCCGTTGACAAAACAAGAACCGAGAGGAGGCGAAAGTATAATGTCATGAATGAGGTTTCCGGCCAAGAATGCCGACATGCTTACACCAGAGATAATTGATCTGATGCGATTTATCACTCGATGGTTACGGCGATCGGCTTCGCGGCGAACGTAGGGCGAAAATCATCTCAGGTATTCGCCTTAGTGGCCAGCACTGCGTCCAGCACCGAGCCGGTGCGCCGGCCCTCTATCGAAGCGAAGCCGGCCGCGCGCAGCAGCGCCGCATATTCGGCTAGCGTGCGCTCCCGGCCCTCCGTGCAGACCAGCATGTTGAGCGATTGCATGTGCGCGGACGAGGGTCCCGATTTGTCCTCCTCCAGCAGCTTCTCGGCGACCAGCAACCCGCCTCCCGGCGGCAGCGCAGCGTAAATCTTGGACAGCAGCAGCCGGATGCGGTGCTCCGGCCAATCGTGCAAAATGCGGCCCAGAGAATACAGATCGGCGGCGGGCAGATCGTCGCGGAAGAAATCTCCGGCTATCGCCTCGATACGGTCCCGCGCGGCCGACGCGGCCACGTACTCCCGCGCCATCGCGATTACCTGAGGCAGGTCGCATACAGTGGCGCGGAGTTGCGGATACATCTCGCAGGCGGCCATGGCCAGATGTCCGGTGGCGCCGCCCAAGTCCGCCATGCGCCGGAACCGCGAGAGATCGAAGGCCGCCACCACCGCCGCCGAGCTCAACTGTCCAAGACCATGCATCCCGCGCAGAAAACTGCGCCGCCGCGCATCGGTCTTGAAGAAGTGGTCGAACAGGGATCCCTGCCAGCCGAAGGTTTGCGTCCAGCGATGCGTGCCTTCGCGAACGGCATCTTCAAGATGCGCCCACATGGGGAACAGGGCTTCGTTGGAATAGAGCACGTAGCCGGTCAGGGAGAGCGGGCTATGGCCGCACAGGTAGGTTTCAGCGACAGGCTGGTTGGCGTAAGCGCCGTCGTGCTTGCCGAGCAGCCCCATTCCCACGCAAGCATCCAGCAAGCGCTCCAGCGGGCCTGCGCCGGCTCCTGGTCCCAGCAGGCGCGCGGCCAAGCCGGAGGCATCCGCGGGACCTTCGTGCAAAGCCTCGAACACGCCCAGCGAGACGGCGGCGAACATGGTCTTCGAGCGGCGGAAGGCGTCGATCAATTCCAAGATCGGGGCTGGATTAGGGGGCGGATCGGGAAGGCTCATCGGGAACCCCGGAAGTGGTCGTAGCCCAGCGCCGGCAGGAGTTCACCGGACAGATATACGGCGCCCGCCCGGCCGCGGCGCATGATGCCGATGCGGGTCAGCGGAATGCTTCCAAAGCGCGGGGGCACTTTGACGCGCGGGCCCACGGTAAATAAGAGCTCGTAGTCTTCGCCGCCGTGAAGAGCCTGCTCCGGACTGGCGCCTGGAAATCGGGGCGGAGGCTCAATGGCCGCTTCCAGGCCGGATGCCAGCGCCATGCGGCGCAAGTCCAACGAGATTCCGTCGCTTAAGTCCATGGCGGCCGATGCGCCGATGCGCTGCCGCAGAAAGACGCCCAGTGCCAATCTGGGCTGCGGGCGCAGATGCCGCAACCAAGCTTTGCCGGTTCTGCTTTCGAGACCCAGAGCGGACCCGCCGAGCCGCCCGGAGACGTAGATCGCATGGCCGGCGCGGGCGCCATCGCGGCGCAGCGCGCTGCCCCGCGGAACAGCCCCACAGACCACGATATCGCAGGCCGTTTTGGCGGCATGCGCCAAGTCGCCTCCCGCCAGCGGGGCACCGGAGATGCGCGCGAGGCGCAGCAATCCGGTATAGAAACGGTCGATCCAGCGGCGGTCCGCGCGGGCGCCGGCGGCGAGCGAAACCAGACAAAAACGCGGCGCGCCTCCCATGGCGGCGATATCGCTCAATCCGCGCGCCAACGCCTTGTGGCCCAGCGCTTCGGGAGGATGCGTTTGGTGGCGGAAATGCACGTCTTCGAGCAGCAGATCGGTGGTCAACAGCAGGTCTTCCGGCGCGCCTCGCGGGCGGTAAATGGCGCAATCGTCGCCGATGCCCAGCGCCAAGCCGCGTTTTGCCGGCAGGCACGTCCGGAGACGGATGGATTCCAGGATTTCGACCTCGCCGCCGGTTAGGGGCATGACCCTTTGTCGCGCATCTGGTTCCTCCGCAAGATTTTATACCAAATTGGGCTTGACCGCACGAATGCCATCTGCGATAATTCCAAGTGCAAGTTTTGAAATGGTTGTTTGTCCCGCGCCACCGAAAGTCCAGAGAGCTACGAGCTTCGGCTTGTAGCTTTTTCGTTTTTGGAACCCTTTTCGGAGACGGGCGAATAATGAATCAGGAGAAGAAGCAGTGAGAGAAAAAGGCATCGTGAAATGGTTTAACGCCGCGAAAGGCTATGGTTTCATCCAGAGAGGCAGCGGCGATGACGTGTTCGTACACTTTTCGGCTATCCAGGCGAACGGCTACCGTTCCCTGGATGAGGGCGCGGAGGTAGAGTTCGAGGTGAAGCAGGGGCCCAAGGGACTGCAGGCCGAGAACGTGGCCAGGGTTTAGATTCCAGCTTGTCCAAATTTCGTCGCAGCGAGGGCCCCGTTTGTGGGGCCCTTTTTCATTTTTGGCCGAAAGCGGGTCCTGGAGGACCCGCGCAGGCGTGGACGCCCGCCCCACTACGGTTCCAAGACCACCTGCACTCGATTGCTTTCCTGCCCATCCGCAGCGATGTACAACTCCGCCGGGCCCGCATTGACGAGTACCGGCAATTGCACCTCGATCAGATAGAACCCGATGTAACCCGGCGCGAGCGCGGCTTGCGTGACCTGCACCGGGACACGGTCCAAATACGCCTTGACCGTGGCGGCCACCGCCGGCGGATTCTCCAGCGGCGCAGGCATTCCCGTGGGCCAGTCCGGCCGCACTTTGCCTAGGCCAGTCGCCAAAATCTGCAGGCGCGAGCCGGAATGCGCGGCGCTGCGGCCGTCCAGCACCAGGCCGCTATCGGCATCGAGGATCATGGGCGAACCGTCGCGATTCACGAAAATGGCGGGCGACACGGCTTGCACCGGCAGTCCCAACGTGAAGCGCCCCGCGGCGGTATCCAAGGCGAGTGAGAGCGTGGCGGCGGAGGTTTCAAACGGCACCTGAATCTGGGACTCGCCTTCGGAAGCAGCCAGCACCGGAAAGCTGAGCGCTCCGGCATTGGCTGCGCTCACGCGTCCGCCCATCACGCTGACGAGCGAACCGGGCGCGGCGGCGCGCGTGCTGAAGTCGGCGGCGTTCACCAAGTGCAAAGTGCGCGAACGGTGCGGGGCAGCCGTCGCATAGACTCCATAGCCATCCAAAGCGGCGTAGAGCTGATCGCCGTTGGCATCCAGCTTCACGTCGGTCGCCGCAGCCGCCGGAAGCCCGCCGGAGATGGGCGCCCAGGCGACTGCGGCTGGGCCTGCGTTCTCCATGTCGGCGGCGGCAAAGAAGACGCCTTTATCGGTGGCCACGTAGACGGCGCCGGCGCTACGCACGGCGGTGACGCCGTGGACCGGAACATCCGGCAGGTTGGCAGTCAGATCGTCCCAGAATCCGCCGGTGTTGGTGGTGCGCAACACGTGTGCGCCTGAGCCGCCGATTGCCGCAAGGGCCACGCGCGGCTCATTGGGATCGGCATAAAAACGCTCGACAGGCCCGTTTGCGCCAGAGCGCGAGGCGGTCCAGCTTCCGCCGGCATCCAATGAAACCCATATGCGGCCATCCGCCGCGCCCGCGTAAACCGTCTGATCGGATGCCGCCAGGGCGGTGATGCGGGTTCCCAACGTCTGGGATGCGCGGCGCAATGCATTGTCTTCAGCCGTGCCTTCGGCCTTAGTTTGCGCATCCGAAATTGGTTGCCAGGCTTCCGCGCCGGGGGGCAACTCCATGGCGCCCAAGCCGCGCACGAGAACGCGAGTCCCATGTGTCCCGCTGGGGGTGGCCAAGAGACGGCTGACGGGCAGGTTGGGCAATTCCAGATTCAGCCCCGACCACGACAGGCCTCCATCCATCGAGCGCCAGACGCCGAAGTCGTTGGCCACCGCCAATTGATCCGGGTCGCTGGGCGAAACCGCTATACTGTGCTGGCCTGGACCGATAATCGATCGGTTGTGGAAAGCCGTCAGGTTCGACCAGGAATGGCCGCCATCGTCGGAGCTGTAGAGTTGCGCCCCGAGGGCGTAGATGCGCCCTGGAGCGGCGGCGGCAAGGACCAGCTTCGCACCGGGTTCGGGCAAGCGTTCCACGGGGGTGGGGGGCGCATCGGCCGGCTCGGAAGATGCTTGGGCCGGGGTGGCCGGTGTCCATTTCTCGAAATCGGCGGTTTCGTAAACCTGGCCGGCGGAGGTCCGGGCGTAGAGCCGGGCGCCGTCCGGCGAGTACCAGACGGCTTGGGTGGGTCCGGTAGCCGGCGAAGCCAGCCCAAACTCCATGGCCGGGTTGCCAACCCGGCGCCACTCTATTGGAATTGGAACAGACTGCGCCGACAGAATAGCGGCCGCCAGAGACGCTCCCAAAAGATAACGCCAAACCGAAACTGTTCCTTCGTGACACACAGCCGAGTCCTATTGTAACCTATCGGAAGCCGCCCGCATACTCCAAAGAGTTGAATCGATGGAATTTGTGAAAAACTTTTGATGCGGCACGCGATTTGCCTTGCATCTTTGGTGCTAGACTAGGTTTTCAAAAACGTACCATTCACTAAGGATGGTGCCAATAGTACCAAGGTTTTCTCATGTTTCCGCGTAGATCGTACAGGACGACGCACTGGCTGCGGTGGGCGGCGGCGTGCATCTATCTTGTCACGCTGGTCCCGATCCAGGCCCAAAGCGGCGCGGCCAAGGCGATCACCTTGAATGGGCAGGTTTCCGTGCTGCGCGACGACTCCCCATGGGTGCTGAACGTAGGCGATTCGATACAGCCGCGCCAAATCGTCATAACCGGACCAGACGGCTTCGCGGTCTTTCAGGTTTCCGACGGCAGTACCTTCGAAGTTTTCCCCAACGCGCGCGTGGTCTTCCGCGAGAATCCCGGGTCGTGGAGAGATCTGCTGGATGTCCTGCTGGGACGCGTGAAGGTCCACATTCAGAAGCTGGGCGGGCAGCCCAATTACAACCGCGTGCGCACGCCGACCGCGGTGATTTCGGTGCGCGGTACGGTGTTCGACGTAGCCATTGAAGACGAGGACGATACCACGCTGGTCAGCGTCGAGGAAGGGCAGGTGGGAGTGCAACACCTGCTCAAGCCCGGCCCCGAGCGCATTTTGAACCAAGGCGAATCGCTCCGCGTCTATCGGGACCAGCCGCTGGCCGCAGTTCCGGTCGATAAGAATTCGGCAATCCGGGCGCTTTTGCAGCGGGCCGAGCAAGCTCTGTACGAGATCGTGTATCGGACGCCTGTACTGGGTACAGTTCCCGGAGGCGGTTGCCCCGTCGCTTCGACGTGCGACCAGAAGAATCCACCTCCGCCACCGACTGTGCCACCGCCCAAGGCGCCGACTCCGCCGCATTAACGCTGAAGGTACGAATTGTGGGACAGACCCGCGCGTCCGCACGGGCGCTCTTTCGTCCGAAGAACCGAGACTTTGAGAGGCAGACGTCTCGTAATTTTCACATCGACAAACGGGGTAAGAATATGTCGGACGCGCCAGACCAACGCCTGCTCGATGCTCTGCTGGACTCCTGGGACCGGAACAACACCATCCTGCTCAACCTGCTCCGCGCGCTCCCGGAGGGTGGGCTGGAGACCAGAGCGATGGAGGGCAGCCCATCGATCTCGGAGTTGTTCACACACATCCACTATGTACGACTTGTGCTCGTCTTCGAGGACGCCCCTGAGTTCGCCAGAAACCTGCCCGAGGCAGAGTGGGTGGTCGAGCGTGACCCTGGCCGCATCGTGCAGATGCTGAACGACAGCGCCAAGGCGGTGCGGGACGCGGTAAAGAGCAGGGTGGAAGCAGGCCGGGACATGAACCTTCACTACGACCACCCGATCCTCTTGCTCCAGCACATGCTCTGGCACGAGGGCTATCATCACGGTCAGATAAAGCTGGCCCTCAAGGTAGCGGGCCGCCCACTGACAGATAAAGAAGCCGGGCCGGTCACGTGGGGCGTCTGGATGCGCAAGACGTGAGCGGTCTTAGGATGTCTACAAGCGCGCTCAAAGACCACTTTGCCTCCTGGCGCCGAAGAGGATATAATCGCCGAAAGGCCGACGTTTGACCCCGGCTTAGTCACTCAAAAGGGGAATTCAGCGAATGAAGATTGGATATTTGGCGCTACTCACGCTGGGCACCAGTTCCATCGGCTTTGCGGACTTCAGCTATACAGTTACCGGCACCAGCAAATTACCGTCTCTTAAGGGTGCGCAGACCGAGAAGCGTTACTTCAAGGGCCAGAAAATTAAGGTGGAAAGCGCGGGCGAGTCCACGATTCTGGACTTCGACGCGCAGACTGTCACGCGCATAAACAACATGCTGCAGTCGTATTCCGTAACGAAATTCAGCGACATCCCCGCGCCGCCCAAGCAGACGGAGGTGGATGTGACGGTCTACGTCCAGGAAACCGGAAGGACCAGGAGCATCAGCGGCTACGACGCCAGCGAAGTGGTTCTGACGGCAGACCTGGACAGCCCGCAAATCCGGCAAAGACCAGTCAAGCCACAGACGGAGAGGCGTCTGTGGGTGTCGACAGATGTACGCGGCAGCGAAGAAATTAGGGCGTTCTACGAGAGGAATCGCGAACGCTTTCCCTGGATGGCGCTGGCTGACGGTGGAGAGCAGCAGGCGGCGAATGCCACCGCCGAAGCGGTTCGGGCAGCCGCAGTGGAAATAGAACGCAGGAAGACGGAGCTGAAGGGCGTAGCTGTGCTGGAAGTGTTCACGTTGAGAACTGCAGCCGGCGGGTCCAGGGGTCCGAATACTCAGGATTGGGCGCAGGCGCGCGCACAACTGGAGGGCCAACGCAACAAGGGAGGTCCGGGCGCCAATACGGCTGCACAGGCGCTGGCGCGCGCAGAGTCGATGGGGGGCGATCCATTCGCTCTGATGCAGAACACATTGGAATCCGGCGACTTTTCAACCGAGCCGATTCCCGGCTCCGTCTTTGCGATTCCGGCGGAATACAAGCTAGCGCCGGCCGCCGATCTGTCCCGTGAAGCGATGGAAGCCGTAC
>Ga0302324_100001447_pt1 | contig 57761 bp, 42 predicted proteins | sample Palsa_T0_1_FD_201949 | JGI IMG/M metagenome (GOLD analysis project Ga0302324, IMG submission 201949) | Peat permafrost microbial communities from Stordalen Mire near Abisko, Sweden - Palsa_T0_1 | ecosystem: Environmental > Terrestrial > Soil > Palsa > Peat permafrost | place: Sweden: Abisko...
CGGCGGGTAAAAAGCTGTGGAAAAGCCGGGCACAAAACGCCCTTGGAAATCGCTTCGCGATTCCCACTTTTCCACAGCTACGGCGGCGGCGACACCTTTTCCTTGACGATCGTGATCACTTTCTGCAAAATCTTCCGGCCAGCGTCGCTTCGCTCCGACGACTGATCACATCACCCCGGAATGCTGATCACGATCAGCCCGGAACCCCGATTACCTTCGCCGGAATCCGCACCCATTTCTTCGAATTTCTCAGCCTCATAAGACAGGCTATTAGTTTTCGGGCGTTTTGGCGCGTTTTGCAGATGTCATACAAATTCCTCCAAGCCACCCATGCGCTTCCGTTTGCTTGCGCTACTTGAAGCACCTTCATGAGCTGCCGTAATGGCTGTGGCGCAAGCGGAGCGGGTCTAGCCGTTGGCCGGATGCAGCTACCCCCACAGCGACCACTAGAAAAGGAAGATTGGGGCCTACTCGGGAGCGGTGCCACTAATGCAAGCGCGTCACGATGGGGCGTTGCCGCGTAAAGACATCAAACGAATGGGAGGATGGGAATGTTGCGGAGTGCGCCCAGTTTCTGTATGGAACGACCGTTTCGTTCGCGAACAGTTAGAAAATTCGGGTGGGGGAGGAGAAGAGGATAGAAACTGTAGAATCTGAGGGCAACGGCTCACGGCCGGGAATGGTTGTGCCATCACGGGGCACGATTGATTGTATCGAGGCGCGTGGCGTAGAATGCACGCACTGATGACCGATACGTCTCCCATGATTGGCCGTACTATTTCCCGGTACCGCGTCCTCGAAAGGATCGGTGGCGGGGGCATGGGTGTGGTGTACAAGGCTGAGGATTTGAATCTCGGCCGGTTCGTGGCGCTGAAATTTCTCCCTGCCGAAGTTTCCAAGGATGCCACGGCGCTGGAGCGATTCCGGCGGGAGGCTCGCGCGGCATCGGCGTTGAACCATCCCAGCATCTGCACGATTCACGAGATCGATGAGCGCGATGGCCAGTGCTTTATCGCCATGGAGTTTCTGGACGGCCAGACGCTGAAGCATCGCATCAGCGGCAGGGCCTTGCCGCTGGAGCTGCTGCTGGACGTGGGCGTGCAGATTTCCGACGCGCTCGAAGCGGCGCACTCGGAAGGGATCATTCATCGGGACATCAAGCCGGCGAACATTTTCATCACCAAGCGCGGGGTGGTGAAGATACTGGATTTTGGTTTGGCGAAATCTATGACGGCGCCGTCCCCGCTGATATCGGCGACCGAGGATTTTCGCGGGGCTGGGCCCGGAGACCTCACCAGTCCAGGGAGCACGCTGGGAACGGTGGCCTACATGTCGCCGGAACAGGCGCGCGCGTCGGAGTTGGATGCGCGTTCGGATATCTTTTCGTTCGGCACGGTGCTGTACGAAATGGCGACGGGCACGCTGCCGTTCCGCGGGGAGAGCACCGCGGTGATTTTCGAAGCGATTCTCAGCCGGACGCCAATCCCGCCGGAGCGCCTAAATCCCGACTTGCCGGCCAAGCTCTCAGAGGTGATCGAGAAGGCGCTGGAGAAGGATCCGGATCTGCGCTGCCAGACGGCGGCGGAACTGCGCGCGGACCTGAAGCGACTGAAGCGGGACATGAATTCGAGCCGCCACCCATCGGCCGAAAAGGCGGACTCGTCAAAGTCGCACGCGGTGGCCGCGGCGCCCACGACGAAATCCGTGGCGGTGCTCTATTTCGAAAACCAGAGCGGCAATAAGGAAGACGAGTACCTGCGCGACGGAATCACCGAAGACGTGATCACCGAACTATCGAAAATCCGCGGACTGAACACCTTTTCGCGCCCTACCGTGCTGGCGTTCCGCGACAAGCCGGTCACACCGGCGCAGATTGGCAAGCAACTTGGCGCGGCATACGTCCTGACTGGCACGTTGCGGCGCGCCGGCGCCCGGCTGCGCATCAACACGCAACTGGTGGATACGCAGACCGATTTCCCGGTGTGGTCGGAGCGCTTCGACCGCGAGATGAAGGACGTCTTCGAAGTACAAGATGAAATGGCCCGGAAGATCGCCGAAGCCCTGCGGGTGACGCTTTCGCCGCAAGAGCTTGAGGCCCTGGCCACCAAGCCGACGGAAAACTTGCAGGCCTATGATCTCTATCTGCGCGGCAAACGCTACGCGCGCCGCCAGACCCGGCAGGATCTTGAGTTCGCTTTGCAGATGTTTGAGAACGCGGTGGCCATCGACCCCAGTTTCGCACTGGCCTACGCGGCGTGCGCGAACGCTTGCGCGATGTTCTACTGCAATTACAGCCGCGAGCAGTTGTGGGTGGAGCGCGCGCGGGAAGCCTCCGGCAAGGCTGTGGCATTGCGGTGGGATCTGCCTGAAGTGCAGGTGAGCCAGGCGTGGGTGCTGTACGCGGCCGAGTTGCACGACGAAGCGGTGCGCATGGTGAGAAAGGCGCTGGAGCGCAAACGCGATTGCGAAGGCGCGTCGTATCTGCTCTGCCGGTCGCTATTTGCGTCGGGGCGCTACCAGGAAGTGGTGGACGTGGCGGATGCGGCGATCGAAGCGAGTGGTGAGGACTACAACGTTTTTGTGCCGATCGTGAACTCGCTCGGAGCGTTGGGGAAAGAGGAAGCCCGGCGAGAGATGACCAAACGGCGAGCGGCGACGCTGGAAAACCACTTGAAACAGGTGCCTGAGGATGCGCGGGCGCGAATCCTGCTGGCCGGCTGCTATTCGGATTGGGGCCGGGTGGACGACGCGTTGCGCGAACTTGCCATGGCTCTGACGTTGCGCTCCAACGAAGCCTCGATTCTCTACAATGCGGCGTGCGTCTACTGCCTGCTGAACCGAAAGGCGGAAGCTCTGGATGCTTTGCGGAAGGCCTGGGACGCCGGTTTTCAGGACTCGCGCTGGGCGCGCCGCGACCCGGACATCGCGATTTTGCATGGTGAACCGGAGTTCGAGCGCCTATACCCCGAAAAACCCGCTTCCGCCCACTAAGTGGCTAAAGCAAGACCTCGACTATCAGGCACTCACCTCATGGCTAGTTCTTTCGCCGATGGCATCCGCCAGGACCAGCGCAGTTCCGCTGAAGGCTAAGGTATCAACGAAATAGTTCAGTCCTTCGGCTATGTTGGATGCGTTGGCCACTAAGATCGGGAGATAAACAAACAGCACGAGAAGCAGAATCATGATCCCCAGGTAGGTAGCGGCCGAGCGGGCTTTCCTATTCACCAGAATGCATGCGCCTGAGGCGACCAGCACTGCGCCGGCAAGGTATGCCCAGAAAAGATGCCCGGGAATCCATGCTGGCGTTATTTTGTCGAGCGGAACGCCGGGAGCGAGGGTGGGATGCAGAAGGTCCTCGATGCCAAAGACTATCGTTGGTATCGCCACGAAAAAGCGGGCGAGAGTTACCAGGACTGGTGGGCCGTTCGAAGGCGCGGGCTTGGAGAGGCTTCCGGCTAACGCAAAGGCGCCGCCGCTGAAAGCGATGTCCCGCAGGGCGGTGGTCCAAAATAATAGAAGAGCGCCGTGTGATGCCACGAGGTTGTGGACGTGGAGCAAGACCACGAAGAGCAGAAGCATGATCCCCAGGAGCAGGGCCGCTAGCTTGGAATATCTCTCCAGAATGATGCTCAGGGCTGCAGCAATCAGACAAATGCCCACGAAATAGATCCAAAACAGGTGCCCGGGTATCCAGGATGGAACCAGTGGCGCGATTTGCACCGCAAAGACCAGGTGGTCGCCGCCGAATACTCCCATCCCTATGGCAAAAAACAAGCGGCCGAAAGGGATGATTTTATCAAGGCCGCGTTTTTGCGGCAGGTCGTCCTTGATGATCTTTGCGAGTCCGATTACCAGAAGAATGGCGCCGATAAAATACGGCCAGAACACGTCGGGCTTCATTGGAGAGATTGCCAGTGCTGAAGCGAGACTAAGGTGGTGAGAAAATTGGAGACTGCAATTCAGCATGTTCATTCTCGATCACCATTATCGAAATCTGAATCGTACAGGCCCGGAACACGGCGCCGATTCTACACCCGGGGCGTGTGTTCGGACGAGGGCAAGTCAAAGGTGTAGAGAACCCAGGTGTGAAATCGACACCTGGGGCACCCACTTCGCTTCGCTCAGCAACCCGATAGTCGATCACTTTGGTTGATATTCGAGGGGGAGCTACGCAAGACGAGGGCAAGTCAAAGACCTAGAGAACCCAGGTGTGAAATCGACACCTGGGGCACCCACTTCGCTTCGCTCAGCAAACCCAAGGTCGATCAATTTGGTTGATATTCAAGGGGGACAGCTACGCAAGACGAGGGCAAGTCAAAGACTTAGAGAACCCAGGTGTGAAGCCGACACCTGGGACACCCACTTCGCTTCGCTCAGCAAACCCAAGGTCGATCAATTTGGTTGATATTCAGGGGGGAGCTACGCAAGACGAGGGCAAGTCAAAGACTTAGAGAACCCAGGTGTGAAGGCGACACCTGGGGCACCCACTTCGCTTCGCTCAGCATAGATGCGTGTTTTTGGGGGCGTGAGATTCTGGGATGGAATGTTTTCCCGACGGGAGTGGCGGGGCTGCGCGCGGGGTGAAGCGATTGCTTGAGGCTTGGCGGTGGCGTAGAATGTGCGGCCAGTGGCGGATAATCTGTCAATTGTCGGGCGCAGCATCTCGCACTACGAGGTCCAGGAAAAACTGGGCGGCGGAGGGATGGGCGTCGTCTACAAGGCTAAGGACACGCGGCTGGGGCGCAGTGTGGCGCTGAAGTTTCTCCCTGACGATATCTCCCACGACCCGCAGGCGATCGAGCGATTCCGGCGCGAAGCGCGTGCGGCATCGGCGCTCAATCACGCGAACATCTGCACGATTCACGATATCGGGGAATTTGATGGGCGGCCGTTTATCGGCATGGAGCTGCTCGAGGGCGACACGCTGAAACATCGCATTTCGGGTAGGCCCATCGAGATAGCGGCGCTGCTGGAGATCGGGATTCAGATCGCGAACGGGCTGGATGCGGCGCACTCGAAGGGAATCGTGCATCGGGACATCAAGCCTGCGAATATTTTTCTGGTGGATCGCGGGCAGGTCAAGATTCTGGATTTTGGTTTGGCCAAGCTAACGTCCACGGTGAGCCATGGTGGCGAATCGGCGAGCGTGACGTCGATGCGCACGAACTCGCATTTGCTCCATGACGATCAACTCACCAGCCCGGGCAGCTCGCTGGGCACGGTTGCGTACATGTCGCCGGAACAAGCGCGAGGCGAAGAGTTGGATGCGCGTTCCGATTTGTTTTCGCTGGGCGTGGTGCTGTACGAGATGGCGACCGGGGCGGTTCCGTTTTCGGGAATGACCTCGGCGGTGATTTTCGACGCGCTGCTGAATTCCACGCCCGCGGCGGCGAGGGAATTAAATGCGCGCCTGCCCGCGGCGATGGACAACATTCTGGGCAAAGCTCTCGAGAAGGATCGCGAGATGCGCTACCAGAGCGCTGCCGAACTTCGGGCCGACCTGAAACGGCTCAGCCGCGACATGGAGTCGAGCCGCCGGCCGGGGGCTGGGGAGAAGAGCGCCACGGGCTCCGGGACGCATGCGGTTGCCGCGCTGCAAAAGTCGGTCGCAGTGCTCTATTTTGAAAACCAGAGTGGTGCGAAAGAAGACGAATACTTCCGCGACGGTATTACCGAGGATATCGTCACCGAGCTCCTGAAGATCAAACAACTGCAGATCTTTCCGCGCTCGGAGATGCTTGCGTTCCGCGACAAACCGATTGCCGCGCTGCAGGTAGGGCAGCAGGTGGGCGCCGCGTACGTGCTGGAAGGTTCGATCCGCCGCGCGGGAAACCGGGTGCGGATCACTGCGCAGCTGGTGGAAGTCTCCACGCGGAAGTCGGTATGGGCGGAGCGCTACGATCGCCAACTGGAGGATGTGTTCGCCATCCAGGAGGAAATCGCGCGCAGCATTGCGCAGGCTCTACGCATCACGCTTACCCCGCAGGAAGAAAAGACGATCGCGCGCAAGCCTACGGAGAACCCGCAGGCCTACGATTTTTACCTGCGTGGCCGAAGCTATTCGCGCCGCGAAAATATCGATTACGGGCTGCAGATGTTCGAACAAGCGATCCAACTGGACCCCAGCTTCGCTTTGGCGCACGCCGGGATTGCCCATCTCTGCGGGCTGATTTTCGAGATTCGCGAGCAAAATCCGAAGTGGCTTGAACGGGGGCTGGCGGCATGCGACCGCGCCACGGCGCTTTCGCCGGATCTGCCGGAAGTGCTGGTGGCGCGCGCCCGGCTGTTTTACGCACAGAAGAGACACGAAGAAGCCGCGTTGCTGGCCCAGCACGCCATCGAGCGCAAGGCCGACTGCGAGGGATCGTGGAGCATTCTGGGCCGCGCTTATTACAGTTCTGGCCGTTACGAAGAAGCCGCCGCGCTGACCGAGCGAGCCATCGAAGCCAACGGCGACGACTACAACACTTATATTCCCTATGCCAACACGCTGGAGTTGCTGGGCCGTAAGAAGGAAGCGGAGCACGTCCGCGAGCAGATGATCAAGGTCCTGCGGCAACAACTTGAGCTGGTGCCGGAAGACGTGCGGGCGCGTATCTTGTTGGCGGGGAACCTCGCCTACTTGAAACAGGACGCGGACGAGACGGTCCGGCAGTTGCAGACTGCCGTTGCGCTGCGCCCTAACGACGGCAATATTCTTTACAATGCCGCATGCGCCTACGGCATCCTCGGGAAGAAAGCCGAGGCGTTCGAGACGATCAAGAAGGCGTTTGCGGCCGGGTACGGGAACCCGGCTTGGGCGGCCAAGGATTCCGATCTCGCTTGCCTGCACGGCGATCCTGAGTTTCAGAAACTGGTTGGTTCCAGCGAAAGTTCCACGTCGTAAAATTCACGTTAAATTAGGGATTCCGGATTAAATCGTCGCTGTATTTTTTGCTGGGGTGCTTTTGAATTTGGGAGTTCTGTCCGAGACGGGGCTTGTATCTTGGCGATGGAGCGAAACCTGTTGGGAGTGATGGGCTGTCGCTGCGAGGGCTAGAGGCGGACCAGGGCACGTCAAAAACTTGGAGAACCCAGGTGTGAAGGCGACACCTGGGGCACCCACTTCGCTTCGCTAACCCATGGTGGTATCAAACAATATTATCGCGGGAAGCGAGGCGATTGCCTGCGCCGGGGCGCTGGCGTAGAATGCACCGCTGTGACTGATACGTCGCCCATCATCGGCCGTACTATTTCGCGGTACCGCATCCTGGAAAAGATCGGGGGCGGGGGCATGGGCGTGGTCTACAAGGCCGAGGACCTGAACCTCGGGCGCTTTATCGCCCTGAAATTCCTTCCCAGCGAAGTCTCCAAAGATGCTACGGCAATCGAGCGATTCCGCCGCGAAGCTCGTGCCGCGTCGGCACTGAACCATCCCAGTATTTGCACGATTTATGAAATTGATGAGCGCGATGGCCAATGCTTTATCGCCATGGAGTTCCTGGATGGCCAGACGCTGAAGCATCGGATCGGCGGCAAGGCGCTGCCGCTGGAGCTGCTGCTGGACGTGGGCGTGCAGATTTCCGATGCGCTGGATGCAGCGCACTCGGAAGGGATCATTCATCGGGACATCAAGCCGGCGAACATTTTCATCACCAAGCGCGGGGTGGTGAAGATACTGGATTTTGGTTTGGCGAAAACACTGACGGCGGCGTCCGCGCTGATCTCCGCGACGGAAGATTTTGGCGTTTCGCCCGAACATCTCACAAGTCCTGGGAGCACGCTGGGGACGGTGGCGTATATGTCACCGGAACAGGCGCGAGCCCGGGAGCTGGATGCGCGTTCGGACATTTTTTCGTTTGGCACGGTGTTGTACGAGATGGCCACCGGCACGCTGCCGTTTCGCGGGGAGAGCACCGCGGTGATTTTCGAGGCGCTGCTGAGCCGAGCGCCGGTACCGGCCGCGCGTCTAAACCCGGAACTGCCCGCAAAGCTTGGGGAGATCATCGAGAAGGCGCTGGAGAAGGATCCCGATCTGCGCTGCCAGACGGCGGCGGAACTGCGGGCTGACCTGAAACGGCTGAAGCGCGACATGGAATCCAGCCGACAGCCCGCCGCTGCGGAGAAGATCGCCACGGGTTCGGGGGCGCATCCAGCCGTATCCCAGCAAAAGTCAGTGGCGGTGCTGTATTTCGAGAACCAGAGCGGGGCGAAAGAGGACGAATATTTCCGCGACGGGATTACTGAGGATATCGTCACCGAGCTCTTGAAGGTCAAGCAACTGGAAATCTTTCCGCGCTCGGAGATGCTGGTATTCCGCGACAAGCCGGTCACCGCGCTGCAGGCGGGCCAGCAACTCGGCGCCGCTTACGTTTTGGAAGGCTCGATCCGGCGGGCCGGCAGCCGGGTGCGGATTACCGCGCAGTTGGTGGAAGCTTCTACGCGGAAGTCGGTGTGGGCGGAGCGCTACGACCGCCAGATGGAAGATGTGTTTGCTATCCAGGAGGAAATCGCGCGGAGCATCGCGCAGGCTCTGCGGATCACGCTGACGCCGCAGGAAGAAAAAACCATCGCGCGCAAGCCCACGGAAAACGCGCAGGCCTATGATTTTTATCTACGCGGAAGGAACTACACGCGCCGGGAAAATATCAATTACGGCCTACAGATGTTCGAACAGGCGATAGAACTGGATCCGAATTTCGCTCTGGCACACGCGGGGATTGCAAATTTGTGCGGGCTGATCTACACGCTTCGCGATCAGAGTCCGAAATGGATTGAACGAGGAATGGCAGCCTGCGACCGGGCTGCCGCGCTTGCGCCGGATCTGCCGGAGGTGCTGGTGGCGCGGGCGCACCTGTTTTATGCACAAAAGAAACATGAGGAAGCCGCACTGCTCGTCCGGCAGGCGATTGAACGCAAGCCCAACTGCGAAGGAGCGTGGGACATCCTCGGCCGCGCGTACTTTGCGTCCGGCCGATATGAAGAGGCTGCGGCGCTGGTGGAGCGAGCGATCGAGGCGAACGGCGACGATTACAACACCTATGTGCCGTATGGCAACGCGCTGGAATACCTGGGGCGAAAAAAGGAAGCGCAGCACGTCCGGGAGCGGCTGACCAAGGTGCTGCGCCAACAACTGGAGCTGGTGCCGGAAGACGTGCGCGCGCGGATCCTGCTGGCGGCCACCATCGCGTATCTAGGACAGGACCCGGACGAGTGCGTGCGGCACCTGCAGACCGCGGTGGCGCTGCGTCCCGGAGATTCCAACACGCTCTACAATGCGGCGTGCACCTACGGCATCCTGGGGAAAAAGGCGGAAGCGCTGGAGACGATTAAGAGGGCGTTCGCGGCGGGATACAACAACCCGAGCTGGGCCGCGAACGATACCGATCTCGGGTTGCTACACGACGATACCGAATTTCAGAAGCTTGTCGGTTCCAGCGAAAGTTCCGCGTCGTAAAACTCGCGGGGAGCGCACAGCCAGGTTGGCTGTGCCACGACACCCGCGGGATTGCAATGTCACTTCGCTCCGTTCAGCCCACACATCATGTGGCCGCCAGGGTTTAGAGGCGACGCCAAAGTAGGCGGTTGACGGCGGGAAGCGAGGCGATTGCCTGCGCCGAGGCGCTGGCGTAGAATGCACCGCTGTGACTGATACCTCTCCCATCATCGGCCGTACTATTTCGCGGTACCGCATCCTCGAAAAGATCGGGGGCGGGGGCATGGGCGTGGTCTACAAGGCCGAGGACCTGAATCTCGGGCGCTTTATCGCCCTGAAATTCCTTCCCAGCGAAGTCTCGAAGGATGCTACGGCGCTGGAGCGATTCCGCCGCGAAGCTCGGGCTGCGTCGGCGTTGAACCATCCGAGCATCTGCACAATTCATGAGATTGATGAGCGCGATGGCCAATGCTTTATCGCCATGGAGTTCCTGGATGGCCAGACGCTGAAGCATCGGATCAGCGGCAAGGCGCTGCCGCTGGAGCTGCTGCTGGACGTGGGCGTGCAGATTTCCGATGCGCTGGATGCAGCGCACTCGGAAGGGATCATTCATCGGGACATCAAGCCGGCGAACATTTTCATCACCAAGCGCGGGGTGGTGAAGATACTGGATTTTGGTTTGGCGAAAACGCTGACGGCATCGTCTGCGCTGATCTCGGCGACCGAAGATTTTGGCGTTTCGCCCGAACATCTCACAAGTCCTGGGAGCACGCTGGGGACGGTGGCGTACATGTCGCCCGAACAGGCGCGAGCCCGGGAGCTGGATGCGCGTTCGGACATTTTTTCGTTTGGCACGGTGTTGTACGAGATGGCCACCGGCACGCTGCCGTTTCGTGGGGAGAGCACCGCGGTGATTTTCGAGGCGCTGCTGAGCCGAGCGCCGATACCGGCCGCGCGTTTGAATTCGGAGCTGCCCACGAAGCTGGGAGAGATCATCGAGAAGGCGCTGGAGAAGGATCCTGATTTGCGCTGCCAGACGGCGGCGGAACTGCGCACCGACCTGAAACGGCTGAAGCGCGACATCGAATCCAGCCGCCTGCCTGCCGCGGAGAAAAGCATTTCGGGTTCTGGGACGCATCCGGCCGCATCTCCGCAAAAATCAGTGGCGGTGCTGTATTTCGAGAACCAGAGCGGGGCGAAAGAGGACGAATATTTCCGCGACGGGATTACCGAGGATATCGTCACGGAAATTTCCAAAATCGCGAAGCTACAGATTTTCCCCCGATCGGAAATGCTGGCATTCCGCGACAAGTCGGTCACCGCGCAGCAGGTGGGCCAACAGCTCGGCGCAGCGTACGTGCTGGAAGGTTCGATCCGGCGCGCCGGCAATCGCGTGCGAATCACGGCGCAACTGGTGGAAGCCTCTACCCGCCATTCGGTGTGGGCGGAGCGCTACGATCGCCAACTGGAGGATGTGTTCGCCATCCAGGAGGAAATCGCGCGGAGCATCGCGCAGGCTCTGCGGATCACGCTGACGCCGCAGGAAGAAAAAACCATGGCGCGCAAGCCCACGGAAAACCCGCAGGCCTATGATTTTTATCTGCGCGGAAAAAACTACACGCGCCGGGAGAATATCGATTACGGGCTGCAGATGTTCGAACAGGCCATCCAGCTGGACCCTAATTTCGCACTGGCCCACGGCGGGATTGCGCAACTGTGCGGGCGAATCTATGAGACTCGCGAGCAGAATCCGAAATGGATCGAGCGCGGACTGGCTGCGTGCGACCGGGCCGCGGCGCTGGCACCCGACTTGCCGGAGGTGCTGGTCGCGCACGCGCGGATGTTCTATGCGCAAAAGAAGTACGAGCAAGCCGCGGCGCTGGCCCAGCGCGCCATCGATCATAAGCACGATTGTGAAGGAGCCTGGAACCTGCTGGGCAGGGCGTATTTCGCGTCCGGCCGTTTTGCGGAGGCTGCCGCGGTTACCGAGCAGGCGATCGAAGCGAATGGCGACGACTACAATACTTACATCCCGTATGTGGGCTCTCTCAATCGGCTGGGCCGCGAAACCGAAGCGATGGACGTGAACCGGCGGATGACCATAGTCTTGCGGCAACAATTGGAACTGGTTCCGGAGGACGTGCGCGCGCGGATCCTGCTGGCGGTCAACCTTGCCAGTTTTGGGGAAGCGGAGGAAAGCGTCCGGCACTTGCAGACTGCTGTTGCGTTGCGCCCCAACGATGGCAATACGCTTTACAACGCCGCGTGCACGTATGGCGTGCTGGGGAAAAAGGCCGAGGCGCTGGAGACACTGAAAAAGGCTTTCGCGGCCGGATACGGTCTGAAGGATTGGGCGGCGAAAGATAAGGATTTGGATTGCCTGCACGCTGACCCGGAATTCCAGAGGCTGGTCGCCCGCTAGAGAACGCCCCGCTGATTCAACCGCGATTCTGGTTATATGAGGTGAATTCGGTCCGCTTAATTTTCAATTGATATGGTCTATTTTTGGATCATAATGCCTTCGTTTCGCGGCGTTGATGTTTGGGGGAGTGTTTCATGCGATTTTCCAGTTCGTTTCGAATCGTGATGCCCGTGTTCGTGCTGCTGACCGTGGTGTGCGCAGGCTGTTTGGTGGCATCGGCTCAAGGCCAATCCCAGGCGGATGCCGGAACTAAGGGCAAAGCCTGCCCGAGCGACGATAGCGGGTTGAAGTTGCCGGCCGGTTTTTGCGCAAGCGTGTTTGCGGACGACATCGGTCATGCGCGGCACGTGGTGGTGTCGCCGGACGGAGTGGTTTACGTCAACACTTGGTCGGGGGAGTATTACGACAACGACAAACCGCACGCCGGCGGGTTTCTGGTGGCGCTAAAAGACAGCACTGGCGCCGGAAAGGCCGATGTGAACGAGCGGTTCGGCGAAAGCGTCGCGAGCGGCGGAGCCGGCGGCACCGGGATCGGTATGTATAAGGGAGCGGTATTCGCGGAGATCAATGACCGCGTCGTGCGATATACGCTGCCTGCCGGCTCGATCGTGCCGACCGATCCTGGCGCCACGATCGTTTCCGGATTGCCCCTGGGTGGCGACCATCCGATGCATCCGTTTGCTATCACCGCCGATGGATCGTTGTACGTGGACGTCGCGACTGCGACGAATTCTTGCCAGCCAAAAAATCGAACGCCTGGCTCGGTGGGCGCGAACCCATGCGTGGAGCTGGAGACTCGCGGCGGTATCTGGCGCTATGACGCCAATAAGACCGATCAAAAATTTTCGCCAGCGGAGCGGTACGCCACCGGGATTCGGAATGCCGAGGGATTTGGGATCGACACCACTGGGCAGCACATTTTTATCACGCAACACGGGCGGGACCAGCTTTATACGAATTGGCCAGCATTCTACAAACCTGACCAGGAAGCCACGCTGCCGGCGGAAGAAGTAATGCTCTTGAAGCAGGGCGGCGACTATGGGTGGCCGGAGTGCTACTACGACCCCGTACGGCGGAAACTTGTCCTGGCGCCGGAATACGGCGGCAACGGCGGGGTTCGAGTGGGGGTTTGCGCGGACAAGCTGGCGCCGGTTGCGGTATTTCCGGCGCATTGGGCGCCGAACGCGATGGTGTTCTACGACAAGGAACAGTTTCCAGCTCGATACCGGCATGGCGTGTTCATCGCGTTTCACGGTTCGTGGAATCGGGCGCCGTATGCGCAGGGTGGCTACAACGTGGTGTATCAGCCGCTGGCCGGTGACCATGCTTCCGGGCGGTGCGAAATATTTGCGGATGGGTTCGCGGGAGCGGTGAAGACGCCGGACGGCGCGGTGCATCGCCCGAGCGGGCTTGCCGTGGGGCCGGACGGGTCGTTGTTTGTTGCTGACGATATTCGCGGACGGATCTACCGCATCAGCTATATGGGTGGAAGCGGCTCCGATAGCGTTGCGGCGAACTTTACGGCGTGTCCCGATCCTACGGCTCCGGCCGGGAAAGTGGTGGTAGCTGCCGCCAAGCCGCCGGAGGGAACCAATGTCGACGCGGGCGGGGCGGCGGCAGGGCCTGCGGTACCTGTGGGCGCGACGCGGGCGATGGTGGCGCTGGGCGATAAGATCTACCACGGTCAAGTGGCTGGAGCGGCGTGCACCGGTTGCCATGGCACGAGTGCCTCGGGCGGTCCTTTGGGTCCCGATCTAACCCACAACAAATGGGCGTGGAGCGACGGGAGCTATGCCGGAATCGCGAAGACGATAACTGACGGCGTAATACAGCCAAAGAATTTTCGCAGCCCGATGCCGCCGATGGGCGGGTCGCAACTGACGCACGAACAGGTATTGGCGTTGGCAGCGTACATTTGGAGCTTGAACCACCATTAAGAGGGAAGCCGGCGATTTGCGTTAGGAGTGTTGCCGGGATTGAGAGAGGCTGAAATGTCGGCAAATAAAATGATGGAGCGGTGGCGGTTGCGGATATTTGGCGTGGCCGTGGCGGCGCTGGTCGGCGTCTCGGCGACGCTGGTGGCGATGTCGGCGCCTGAACCTGCGCCGGGTCCTGAGTTTGTGCTTTCCAGTCCCGATGCGCAGCTCGCGGTGAGCGTCCCCGAGGTCTATACGGCGAACGTGTTTGGATGCAGCGGTGGAAATAAGTCGCCGGCGTTACAGTGGAGCGGCGCGCCGGCCGGGACCAAGAGTTTCGTGCTGACGCTGTTCGATCCTGATGAGCACAGCACCCCGTCGGGATGGTGGCACTGGGTGGTCTACGACCTGCCGGCGAACGTGGACAAGCTGCCCATCGGAGCCGGCGCCGAGCACGGCTCGCTGCTGCCGCACGGGGCGCTCATGGGCCGGACGGACCTGGGCAACGACGCATATCACGGACCGTGCCCCGACAAGGGCGATCCGCCGCATCACTACACGTTTACGATATATGCGCTGGACGTGGCGAAACTGGATGTGGGGCCTTCATCGAGCGGTGCGATGGTGACTTCGACCGCGCAGGACCATCTGCTAGGGAAGGCAGTATTCGTCGCGCACTACGGACGATCCAAGTAAAAGCTCGGGCCACAACCGAGACCCGGGACGGTGGCGCATGTCCGAAACGGGCAACAATGTTATTCGGATATCGACAGATTGATCGCAACTTCCTAACGCTATATGACCCCGCTACCAACTACCCGATATGAAGTGTGCGTGAGCGACGCGATCCCGGAGCGTGGGCGGATGATCGTGGATGTGGCCGAGAAGACTGTGGGAATCTTCCGGGTGGAAGGCCAGCTCTATGCGTATGAGAATACTTGCGCGCACCAGGGCGGGCCGGTGTGCCAGGGAGCGGTTATCCCGCGGGTGAGAGAACGATTGGACGAGGCGCAGGCGACGGTTGGATTTGCGTTCGACGAGGCTGAAATGCACATCGTGTGTCCGTGGCATGGCTTTGAATACAGCATCGTTACGGGGCGCCACCCCGGAAAAGCGGACATCTCGCTAATGCCAATTCAAGTCAGCGAGCAGGATGGTGTGGTTTATGTCGCGCTCTGATTGTGGCGGCGAGAAGGCGATGGCGGTGGCCGGATCGATCGACGATCTGACCCGTGACGCCCATGCCGGAGCTCTGCCACCGGAGGAGTTGCGAGCGGTGATGAGCGCGGCGATTCGCTTGTACGCTGGGGCGGTCGAAGCGGCTGGCGTGGAAATCGCGCCTGCGAATCCAGAGATATCCGCGACCGATGTGATGGTGCTGGCTTGCGCGCTGGTGCGCTCGCAGGGCTTCACTCCTTTTGATTTGGCGCTGTGGTTTTCCCGCACGGTTCAGACTGACGCATCGAGCGTTTCGGGCATTCCCCGCGCGGGCGAAGCGCTGTTGGGTTCCGATGTTGTACTCAACTCCTCCGAATAATGAAAGACTTCCCACCGGCCATGAAAGCGAAACCGCACGAAACGCAGCAAATCACCACGCGCACGGATTCCCGCGAGATCCTGGCGAATGCCCGGCGCGACATCCATCGATACAATCTGGATAAATATTTCATCGTGGACGTCGATTCCCATCATGTGGAGCTCGATACCTGGAGCGAGATTCTCGATTACATCGAGGATCCGGTGCTGCGAAGTAATGGTAAATCGATGGCCAGCACCTGGCCAAACGCGCGGAATGTGGCGCTAAGCAATCATCCGCCGGGACTTACCTTTCAGGACGTCTCGGGTCGGATTCCCCATCAGGCCAAACTCGACGAGGATGTGGACGTCAGCGATGGGCAGCATCGCGATTTAACTTTGGTGCGGCGCGCCATCGAATCGATGGGCATTGATATTCAAGTTGTGTTTCCGCAACCCATGCTGGAGATAGGTCTGCATCCGTCCGCGGACATCGAAACCCAGCTGATCATGGCTTACAATCGCTGGTTCACGGAACGGATTCTCGCGCACGAGCCGCGCATCAAGTCGATGCTGGCGCTGCCATTCAGTCATCCGGAAGCTTGCTTGCGAACCATTCGCGAGTTTGCGGGGAAGCCGGGGGTGGTTGGGTTTCTGGTCACCAGCCAGAGACATGCCGGCGTATTTAAGCGGGAATATATGCCGATATACCGCGAACTCGACGAACGCGGCTTACCCCTGGGGTTTCACGCCGGACCGGATTACTCGGTGGGCGCCTACATGAATCGGTTCATTTCGGTGCATTCCATTTCCTTCGTCACCTGCAACATGATCCACCTGACCAACTGGATCATGAATGGACTTCCGGAGAAATTCCCGAACCTCAATGTGATCTGGATTGAAAGCGGCCTGGCGTGGCTGCCATTCATGATGCAGCGGCTGGACCACGAATACCTGATGCGGCAATCGGATGCCCCGCTGCTGAAGAAACTGCCGAGCGAGTACATGCGCGAGATGTATTTCACTTCTCAACCCATGGAAGCGACCAACCCGAAGCTGCTCGAAGCTACGATGGAAGCGATCAAGGCCGAGACGCAACTGCTGTACTCCTCCGACTGGCCGCACTGGGATTTCGATGTGCCGGGGAAAATCGCCGGACTGCCATTTCTAAGCGAGACCGCGAAACGCAACATACTGGGAGAAACGGCCCGCAAGCTATTTAAGCTGTGAGTTAGCCGGGCGGCGTATTTATCGGTCGAAAGGGCAGGAGTGATTTCGCGCCGCGGCGCGCGGCGAAGAATTCACGAAGTAATGCCGCCGCCGCCTCGGCCAGGATTCCAGCGGTCGCGTCGACCTTATGGTTCAGCCGAGGATGGTTAAGAACCTCAAAGCAAGAACGCACCGCCCCGGCTTTGGGATCGTCCGCACCGTAGACCAGCCGCGCAACTCGCGCCTGAATCATCGCTCCTGCGCACATCGCGCAAGGCTCCAGGGTTACGTAGATCGTCGCCCCCAGCAGACGATGATTCCCAATTTCCTGCGCCGCCGCCCGCAGCGCCACCATTTCCGCGTGCGCGGTTGGGTCGCCATCGCGCAGAGTGCGATTGCCAGCCCGGGCGATCACTCGCCCGTCGACCACCACCGCCGCGCCGATTGGCACTTCGTCCGCCAGAGACGCTTGGCGCGCTTCATCGAGCGCCACGCCCATTAATTCCAAATCCAGTTCGCCGCCATCGCTCATCGCTGGCAGAATAACACGCACCGGTAAGCATCCCTGCGTGTCAGCACTACGAGCTTTCTTCCTCAGCAGCAAATTACTTGTTCAGGTATTCGATCCGAGTTACCAAGTGCCAGCGAACGACAAATACGAAACAGATCACCGCAAGCGTCTCGGTAAGAATGTTCGCGTTGTCGGCGAGAGTCAGCAGAGCCCAAGGATTCCATATCCTTATGTTGTACCGGCTCAACTGGTTTTCGCAGATGTTATAGACACTTGTGGACGCAAGCAGCGCCCATACCAGAAATGTGCAAAAAATCCATTGCTTCAGGCTGTTTCTCGACCTCTCGATAGTCTTGATGAAGGCAGGATTCCCGAGCTGCTTGGAGAGTCTGAACGGCAGCGCCGTTCGCCACACGCTCAACAGGCGGACTACCGTTACTAGGCAGACCACCAGCAGGAAGAACTGGTAGAGTCTCCATGCGATCGGCGGGTTTCGCAAAATGTGTACCGGACCCCATTCCGTTGAAGCTGATTCCTGAAGCATGTTCACTTTCTGGTTTCAGTTCGCGGGTCTATTCACAGCAGCTGTATTTTTGATATTGGGAATTTTGGTGGAGAAGGGCAAGTATCCATGAACAACCAATATGTGCCTTTTTTGATCTTCCTAGTTTCGGGCCTGTTTATTTTTGTGATCGCGCTACTCTGGCGGAAGCATTCTTAAAGTTGCACCTGCAGGAGCTGCGACGTTGGACTGGGGCCGTTCGTCGAGCCGACCCCCTGTCCACCGAGGTGGTCTCTTGACTTCCGGTGCGTCCCCCGGCAGACTTGGCGGACAATGAAAAAGCTGCTGCGTCGCATCTTTCTCGTCGATCTGCTCCAGGGCCTGTGGCTCACGTTTCGGTATCAAAACACCAAGAACATTTACACCGAGCAATATCCGCAAGAGCGGCCGATGGTGGCGGAGCGCTACCGCGGCGCGCCGCGGCTGAACATCAATCCGGAAACCGGCGAATCGTTGTGCATTTCGTGCAATCTGTGCGCGCTGGCTTGCCCGGAGAACCTGATCGTAGTCGGCTGGCAGCGTGACGACGCCACCCGGCGCAAAGTGCTGACCACTTTCACCTACGATACTTCGCGCTGCATGTTTTGCGGGCTGTGCGAAGACGCTTGCCCCACCGATTGCCTGGAACTGACCCAGGACTTCGAGATGGCGCAGTACACCCGCGAAGGCGCGATCTGGAATCGCCATCGCCTGGAAGTGGGCCCAACGCCCACGCACTACACGCGCTAGTCGCGCTAGTCTCCGCCGTATAATTCAGAAACCGCGGGCAGGGCTGTATTTGCTCGCCTGTTGTTAATTCGCTAGAATCCCGAAGCCAAGAAATCGGCGCGCCCCATGGAACTTCGCAAAGATCCCATTACTCGCAGTTGGGTGATCGTCGGCCACCCCACCCAGGAACGCCCACCGGCTAACCCTTGCCCGTTGTGTGTGGGCAACCCTGAGCATGCGCACCCGTCGGCGCCGCCGCCGGCACACTCCCAGGTGATCTATGAAACCCCTGCCGGGCCCAACTGGCAGGTGCGGGTGATTCCCAGCGTGCGTCCGCTGTACCGCATCGAAGGCGAGCCCGGACGGGCCGCGGACGGAATTTACGACCGGATGGCGTTGGTCGGCGCCGACGAAATCGTGATCGAAAGCCCGGATCACGCGCGCAACCTTGCCGACATGACCGACGAGGAAATCGTTCGGGTAATGGATGCGTGGGCCGCGCGGATCACCGACCTGAAACGGGATGCCCGGTTCAAATACATTACCGTCTTCAAAAACAAAGGCCTGCTGGCCGGCGAGGATTGGGCGCACTCCTACTCGCAAGTGACCGCCACGACTTTCGTTCCGCGGCGAATTCTGTACGAATTACGGGCCGCGCGGGAATGGTTTCGCGACCGGGAGCGATGCGTCTTCTGCGACATCCTTCGCCAGGAAGAGCGGACGGCGAAGCGCGTGGTGGATAGTCAGGGCGATTACGTGGCCTTCTGCCCGTACGCTTCGCGGGTCCCGTACGAATTCTGGATCATGCCGCGGCAGCACAATCATCAGTTTGAGGTACCGCTGCCGCACGCCAATCGCGGCAGCCTCGCGGCCATGCTGGGGCGCATGCTTCGCCGCCTGCGGCAGGTTTCCCAGGACTATCACCTGGTGGTGCACACTTCGCCGAACGAGGGGCAAAACAAAGGCGAATTGGCCGATTACTGGAGAACGATTTCCACCGATTATCACTGGCATATCGAAGTGCTGCCGATCGTACAGTCGCGCAGCAAGTCCTACAGCATTAAGGAAGTGTATTTCAACGGCCTGTTGCCGGAAGCTGCCGCGGAGCGGTTGCGGATGATCGACGGCGGCGTGAAGCGCTCGTGAAACGCCACGCGAGTGATCGTGCAACGAGGTTTGGCGATAAGTGTACGGCGATGAAGCCGGTCAACGAGAGATCCCACTGACTTCCCGATCCCACCATGGCATTTCGACAACTGCTCGCAGCGGCCAACGCGGCGGAATCATCTTCCGGTTCATCTTCCTGATGTCTTTTTTGTTTTTGCTTTTCCTGGTGTACCTGGCACGCCATCCGTTGCTGCGCGTGGCGGGGAGCTTTTGGATCGTTGACGAAGCGCCAGCCACTGCCGACGCGATCGTGATCCTCGGCGACGACAACTTTTTCGCCGAACGTGCGGAACGCGCCGCGCAACTGTATCGCGCCGGCGACGCACCACGGGTGGTAGCCAGCGGGCGGTACCTCCGGCCCTACGCTACGGTCGCGGACCTCATGCTGCATGACTTGAAGGAGCGCGGGGTGCCGGAAAGCGCCATCATCCGCTTTCCCCACCACGCCGTGAACACGCAGGAAGAAGCGGTGGAAAACGCGCACCTGATCCACGACCGCGGGTGGAAGAAAATCCTGCTGGTCACTTCGAACTACCACACGCGGCGTTCCCGCTACATATTTGAGCGAGTGCTTCCGCCGGGCACCGGCTTACAGGTAGTGTCCGCGCCAGACACCGACTACAACCCCGACAACTGGTGGGAGGGCCACCGAGGGCGGTCGATTTTCTTCCATGAATTTGCCGGTATGCTGGCTGCGTGGTGGGAGAATCGCCACTCGTCGACGGACACATCGGTAATACTGATTCCAGCTCCCGCCGCCCGCTACGCACCCGCAACTCGCGCCCTGCACGACTGAGCCTTTTCATTATTTCCACGCCGTCGGAATTTCTCGGATCGTGAAGTCACCGGTGCTTTCCGTAGGCCTGTTGCCCGCCGCGTGTTTCCACCTTTCCTCATGACGGCGGCCGGGGGTGTTCCGCCTGCCGGCCCCGGGGTGTAAGGAGCGGACCGGCCAGGAGCAGGGAGGGGGTGACCGGAGGCCAGGGCGGCGGAGGGGGGCTTAACCGACAGGGTACCAACTGGTGATAGAACGACTAGAACCTCGGCGTTTACTTGCTTGGACTCCTGTACTATAGTTTGGCAGCCGCATTCCGGATTCCCACCTCCGGCTCCGGGCCCGGATCATGCGTCAGGGAGAACCTTATATGTGGAACAAATCATCCGAGGCGAAGCCTACCTCTAGTCCTAATAAAGAAGTTAGCGTTGAAGCGCCGAAGTCCGCACCGATTGCAACTTCTTCGGTTGTCCATGCTGCTGCTCCCACACACGCTTCGCCTGCCGTCGACACTTCACGCGTCGGTCCGGGCCTGCGTTTCAAGGGCGAACTCTCGGGAACATCGGATCTCTATATCGATGGCGAAATGAACGGAAACGTCCGTCTGGAGGATTCGCTCGTTGTAGTCGGCCCTAACGGGCGCGTCCAGGCGGACATCCAAGCCCGCGAGATTATGGTCCACGGTTCGCTCACTGGGAATTTGTTTGCCACCGAGCGAATCCAGTTGGGCCGCGAGAGTCGCGTCGGCGGCAATCTGGCGTCGAAGCACATTCAGATCGAGGACGGAGCGTTGTTCAAAGGCCACGTCGATATGGATATTCGCAAGACCGCCGCACGGCCAACGGAAAGTGTGGCGGTCGAACGCGCCTCGTCCAATGGCGACAACGGCGCTGCGGGCATCACCACCCAGTCTGGCTCATCCGAACCAACGGAGCTGCCGGGCGCACAGGCTCCCGTTGCCCTCTCTGCTGCGCCACCGAGTTCGGTTGCTCCGGCGACCCTCCGTGTCACCCGGGTAGCAGGCGACAAGGCGGCGAGCTAGCAATGGGCTGGATGGCCAAAGTGCGCACGGCCGATCCCCCCGGTTCGCCGTCGATGTCAGGGCGGTCGAAAGACTTCGATTCGCAGACCGCCGCGAGTCCGCGGCTATCGAACGGGCTCAAGGAATTCCTGTGGCTCGCCAGTGACACCAACCGCGGCACGATCCTGGATCTTGGCCCGGCATGGCAAGCCACGCTCACATTTTTTGCCGAGAAGGGTTACCGCATAACCTCCGACGATCTGCTTCGCACCTGGTGGGCGTTTCTCACCGGCGAGGAAGAACGCTTGCGCAGCCTGGGCATCAACGCGGAGCGGCCGACCAAAGACGCGCTGGCCGAGCAATTTCTCGAGGATTCCCTGCAATATCCGGAGGGCAGCTACAACGGAATCCTGATGTGGGACTTGCTCGACTACTTCGAACCCGCGCTGGCGACGCGGATGATGGTCCGCATTTACGACATGCTGCGGCCCGGCGGGGTAATGCTGGCGCTGTTTCACAGCCGTCCGGCGGAGCGATTCCATCGCTATCGCGTTTCGGATGGGCAGACGATCGAGATGGTTCCGGCGGCATCGTTCGCGACGCAGGTGCGGGTGCTGCAGAACCGTGAGATTCAGGATTTGTTCGGGAAGTTCCGGTCGTCGAAGACCTTCGTTGGACGCGATCAACTGCGGGAAGTGGTGTTTCTCAAGTAAGGTTGGAAGATCGAAACCGATTGAAGGACGAAGGGCGCGGCTAATCGCCGCGCCCTTTTTCGTTTTGCGCCTTCATAGTTGAGGTTGACCGAGCTAATTTGGCGAGACGGTGCCAATGTCGCCGCTGGCGTCGTGGGCCCAGACGTCCAGGGTCATCTTGCCGTCTTCCCGAACCACGCCTCGCATCATGGCTTCGCCGTTGTAGGGCATGGCGATATTGCCTTGCGCATCTATAGCGATGATTCCGCCTTCGCCTTTCTGCGCGACCAGCTCCGTCATCACAACATCATTCGCGGCGTCGGCCAGAGAGACGTGGGCGTAGCGCACCCGCGCGCAAATATCGGCGGCGACGTTGTTGCGGATGTAGAACTCGCCTACGCCGGTGCCGGAAACCGCGCAGCTCTGGTTATTGGCGTAGGTGCCGGCGCCGATGATCGGCGAATCGCCGACGCGTCCGGGCATTTTGTAAAACAGGCCGCCGGTGGAAGTGCCGGCGGCGAGGTTGCCCGAGGCGTCCAGCGCGACCACGCCGACGGTGCCGTGGATTTCGCCGGGAAGAGGATTGGCCGAGGTCTGCTTGATGGTTTCGCCGGCGACTTTATTTTCGTATTCCTTCCAGCGGCGCTCGTTGAAAAAATAAAATGGGGTGACCATGGGAACGCCTTGGGACTGGGCGAAGCGCTCGGCTCCCTCGCCGATCAGCATTACATGCGGCGTCTTTTCCATCACCAGGCGGGCCACGCTGATGGGGTTCTTGACGCGCTTCACTGACGCCACCGAGCCGGCGGCGAGTGTGCGGCCGTCCATGATCGCGGCATCGAGTTCCGGGACGCCGTCGCGGGCGTAGACGCCGCCACGCCCGGAGTTCGTGTGGCCGGAATCCTCCATGATGCGGATGGCCGCTTCCACGGCGTCGAGGCTGGAGCCGCCGCGATTGAGAATCCGGTAGCCTGCTTCCATCGCTTCTTTCAGGGTAGCGCGTTCCGCGGCGACGTCTTCGGGCGGCTTCGCGCGAAAATCGCCTTAGCCGCCGTGGATCACCAAGGTGAAACGGCGGGCCGTCTGTGCGGACGATGTGGCGGCGGCACGCGCACCAGCAGTTGACGGTGCGGCAATTCCGGCTGCAGGAACAGGTTTCGCGGGTCTCGACGCGGCAACCGTGGCCGCTGTCAGGGTTATAGCGATACCGGCCAAGAACGATATTTGTGGACGTTGCATGGAATTCCTCCGACGTTCGGTTAACCACCACTCAATCGAGGTTCATCGATCGTGGCGGAAATATACACCCAAGGAGACCTACCGACACATTGCTCGACGGGCCGGGAACATATGGACCAGCCGCGGAGTCTCATAGGTATGTCGTTCGATGAAAAACTGCGGCGGGGAATCCGGCGCACCGTCCTGTCTTTGCTGATAACAGTTGCAGTCCTCGCGGCGGTCGGTTGGGTTGAGCAAAGGCGCAACGCTGATGAAGAATATGCGGTGTACTCGGCCTACCTCTCGGAAGGTCTGCTGAATAATGCTCACGACTGGTCTGTGGGTGGCCCAGTGCAGGTGGTGGTCTCAGACACAACGAGAGCCGGCGGAAATTTTAGATTTTTGGTCTTTTATATGCTAGATGGCCGAGCGCAGTTCGAGCATTTGCGAACATCAACGTTTGCAAGTTACCTCGTCCGTAATTTGCTTCAAATTCGCGTACGTTCCAGGTTTGTGTTGCCGAGCCGGGCCACGGTGGCCCTCCGTCAAAATTCGACATCCCATCCTATTTCTATGACTCACCCGAGTTTCAAAAGAGATTTCCGAGCAATTTGGGATTCATCGTGCTTTCTGGCGTAGGTTTCAATTTAACTCGCACTGAGGCGGTGTTTTACATCGACCACTTTTTTGGACTGTGCGGCGGCGGGCGGTATGTACTCATGGAAAAGGTCAACGGCGGATGGCTGGTGCGAGACGAACACTATACGCGGATCTCGTGAGCCACTGTGCTGTGCGCAGATCGGGAACTAAGCCCCGACATGGGGGTTCCGGCCGTTCGAACTATTTCGGAGCTGGCGGATTCTGCGGCGAGTCGCTGGGAGCGTCTGCCGGGCTGAGAATGTGGACGGTGGTGGTGAACTTTCGGAAATTGGTGAGGGTCCTGATTACCTGCTGGTTTTTTCGGTCCCACAGCAGGCGGGCGTCCAGGCGAATATCGGAACTGGTGATGCCCCAGAGATCGTCATCGATGCGGCCCTGGCGGAGGTGCATGGCCGAGGTTTCGTTAATGTATACCGGGCCGCGCCCGAGTTTCTGGATGGGCGACGCGTCGATCTGCACCCACTCGCCATTTTTGACGTCGATCCAGATCGTGCCGTGAAGCAGCGGAAGGAGCGTACGCAGGGGGCTCTTGCCTTTGAAGTCGTCGCGGGGCTCCATGCTGAGCTCGACGCAAGTGTCGCCATCGCGCTGTTCCTCGCCAGTCTTGGTGAAAACGAATCCATTCACTACGTCTTCGCGAATCTCGATATCTTCCTGGAGTTCTTTGGCGGCTTTGCGCTGGAGCTCTTTTTGCTTTTCGGAGCCGGACTGGGAATCGCGGATGTCGCGATCGATGCGTTCTTCCTGTTTGGAGTGCGCCGCCTCGCTCAGCGGCTGGCCGTCGACCTGGATGATGCGCTCGTAGGGGAAGCCGTCAATAAAGAATATTTCCTCCTGGCGGGTGGTGGAATTCTTGATGCGGTTTTGATTGTTGAAGTAATTGGTAACGCTATTTTCGACGAAAATATAATTTCGCAACACGCTCAAATCCCGCCGGTTCTCGATCAGTGCGCGCCGGACGATCGCCTGGGTGCCCGGATCTTCGTCTTGCTGGGCGGAAGCGCCGAGGGCCGATGCACACAGTACCAGCGCAGCGGATAATTTCAGCAGCGTGGCTCCGTGAGGTCGCATGGGGCTCGGTTCCTTCGGTTCCTATGGGAACAGATCTGACGCGAATGGTGCTCGAAGAAAAATGATAGTCGCTTTTGGGGGGTTATGCGAAAACAAAACGGCCCCGAGTTCGGGAGGAGGCAAACCCGGGGCCGGGACTGAGGACTGCTGGGCCGTGCAAACTTTTTAACGCCGCAAACCTGGTGGGCGGCTTAGTAGTTCCAGCGTTTCGCGAGGAGCATGGCGCGGAACGACCACTGGTAACCAACCACGAAGAACACCGCGCTCGCTCCCGATTGCCACCGCCGGAAGGTGCGCCGTCTCGCTACGGCGCAGCGGCGATCTTTAATTATTTTGTTGGCCTTCATGTTGTCTCCCAAGTGCCCAAGACCGAAAAGCTCGAACTTACTGTACGGTGAGGACCGGAGCGTCCTGCTCGACGCCGGTGATCATCGATTTGAAAATGTCGACTTCCCAACTGTCGGCGATGCGGATGCGGACCACTTCGGTAGTCTCGGCGACCAGCGTGCCCCGCAACGGAACGCGCAACGTACCTGCCGCCACTCGCAGAACGATGGGTTGCCCGACCCACATTTCGTATCCGGTTTTCATTTCGTTCCCCCCTGGGATCCAGTGTGATCTTCCCAAGTGCTCTCGAACAAGATGAGTGTGCGGGTCAGGAGCGTACTGACCAATGGTACAGAGGACTAAAACGGGTGGGAGGAAAGTACTACGGTTTCTGCCAGATGCTTTGAGGAGCGAGGATGCGTGGAGAGGGTCCGGGCGGCCCGGGACCGCTGGCAGAGCCGATTTGGTAGGTCGCTAAGCGCTTGTGGTAGAGAGTGTTAGACGGGAGTGTGTTGTCGAAACCGAGTGCGAAGGGGGATCGCGAGCCAAGCAGTTTTTCTGTTATCGTAAAGTATCGGCGGCGCTCGCACACGCCGGAAAATCCCCCAGGGCGACATGGTGACATCTCGATGATTGAGTTGATCCGACATATTCTCCACCAACTGTACGACGTGCGCGGTCTGGTCGAATGGGGCGGAGTGCTGGCGGTGTGCGTGATCGTGTTCGTGGAGACGGGATTGTTCGTGGGATTTTTTCTGCCGGGCGATTCGCTGCTGGTGACCGCCGGAGTGATTGCGGCGATCGGCGACTTGAAACTGGTATCGCTGCTGACCTTCGTTACGTTATGCGCGATTACCGGGGATCAGTTAGGGTACTGGATTGGGCGCCGCGCGGGGATGAGCCTGTACGAGCGCGAAGATTCGCGGTTTTTCAAAAAGCAGCATCTGCAGCGCGCGCACGACTTCTACGAAAAATACGGCGGAAAGACCGTGATCATGGCGAGGTTTGTGCCGATCGTGCGCACGTTTTGTCCGCCGGTGGCCGGCGCGGCCAAAATGAGTTACGCGCGTTATGTGGCATACGACATTGCGGGCGGCTTTTTGTGGGTTTGGGGAATGGTTTTGCTGGGCTATACGCTGGGCCGAAAGATTCCGCACGTCGAACAGAAAATTCATTACGTGATCGCAGCGGTGATCGTGGTTTCGCTGCTGCCGGTGGGGATCCAGGCGTTGCGGCTGCGGACGAAAAGGAATACCGAAGACGTCGAGACCGCGGAAGCGAAGTAAGCTCGCACCATCGGTCTTAGCGCTCCGGCAAGTCTGCGGCTGGCGATTCGGATTCCACACTCCTGGGTTCAGATCTTTCCCTTCGCAAGGCCTTCGATTCGGTTGGCGGCCTCCTGTACTCCGCCCAGTTTGCGCATGGATTCGGCTACCCGCCGAGCCGAACTGCGATAGCTGGGCTCGTTCAAGACGCGCTGCACCGTAGCGCTGAATTCGGCTACATCAATGCGCTTCTCGCCGTCCGCCCCGTCCGCCGGCATCACAATTTCGCCAGCGCCTGTCGCTCGAAGACGACGTGCATTGCTCTCGCGCTCCGTTATGGTCGGGATGATCACCGCTGGGGTGCCGACGGACAACCCGGTCATGACCGAGCTGTGACCGCCGTGGTGCACCATCAAGTCGCAACGTTCGGCCATTGCAAGACCCGGAAGATAGGCGGCGTGATGGAAGTTCGATGGTAAAACCCGGATTTCGTCAGGAACCTGCTGGTAGCCGGTGGTGAGCACGACTTGCACCGGCGTATCGCCCAGGGCTGCGATCGCGGTGCGAATCACCACGATCGAATCGAGCGGAGTTGCCGCGTTGCCGCCGTATCTGGGATTGCCGGAGTAGACCCATATCACCGGTTGGTCGCGGCGGAGCGCAACGACCCAGTCGGGCAGAGTGGCATTGCCACGTTGCCAGAGGATTGGCCCGATGTAAGTGACGCCCGCATTGGCGGGAAGCGGATCCGTCTCCGGAGTGCCGACGATCAAGGAAAGATCGCCGGCCAGCAGATCGACGCAGCGCTTCACTGGCGGCAAGCCGTACTCCGCGGCCACCTTGTTAAACACTGCCGCTGCGCTCGGCAATCCGGACGGACGCTCGCCTGCCCACCAGACAAACCCCTCGCTGGCCGGATGGAAATTGCCTTGAATCACGCTGGCGAGTGGCAGATGGAGGATGCGCGCGGCGAGGCAGGTGAGCAGGCCGAATGAATCGACTACCACGTCGGGAGCGTAGTCGCGAACTACGTCGAGATGGACAGCCGCGGCCGCCCTCGTATACTCCTCATCGCCGTACATCGCGCCGAACATCTGTTCGATGTCCCAGGCCGAGCTGAGTTGACCGAGGTCCACCCCCCAGGGCGGCAGCGGACGCGATGGCATCGGGAGATTTTCTAAGCCCGCATCCGCAATCAGTTTTGCGGGCGCCGGGGCAGGATTGAAAACAGCGACATCGTGGCCGCGATCGGCGAGCGCTCGCGCGATGGGCACCATGCGCGTCGGCAACCCGAGGTCGTCCGCTGGAACCATGGTAAATAGGAATTTGGCCATCGAGGTCCTCCGCGGTTTGCACATTCACAAGTAAAGTGTTTTGCGACTCAGACGAAGGGCTTGGTAGGCCCGCGTCTGCGGCATTGCAACGCCAGGGCGCGTGGCGATGGGCAGTCTACGCGAATTCTGCTGCAAAATCCCGAGCCGAGTGCAAAGCCGGATTCGCTCGTTCCCCTGTTCGCGGAGCTAGTTTCCCTGGTAGCCCCCCCGGAACCATGGCGCGGTGCGGATCGAAGTGCAGTAACATCATCGCGGCGGGGCAGGCCGGGAACTCGCGAATCGCCGATGGAAGGGAATGGTGAAATGAAACACCGCAAACTCCTATGGTTCGCTGTGGTGGTGGTTTTGATTCTGGCCATTCTGGGCGTGGTTCGTCAGCGCGTGCGCGGAGATCAAAACGCTCCGACGATACCTCCGTTCACCGACTATCGCGGCGAAGCTCCCGGCAACATTCATAAAATCACGATCGCCGATCTGCCGGCGCCCTACGCGTCGCAGGCCGTCATTAACGGCCCCAGCGTGGTGGATCAGCCGCAGGGTGCGTGGCCTAAGACGCTGCCTGGTTTCAAGGTCGAGCGCTTCGCGGAGAACCTGGAAAATCCGCGGCTGATTCGCACCGCGCCCAACGGCGACCTGTTCCTTGCGGAGAGCAGCGCCAACAAGATCGTCGTTTTTCGCGGCATCTCCAACAACGGACGGCCGACCCGAGAAGAAGTTTTTGCCAAGGATTTGAATCAGCCGTTTGGAATTGCTTTCTATCCGCCCGGCGACGATCCGCAATGGGTGTACATCGCCAATACCGATTCGGTGGTGCGCTTCGCTTACCACAAGGGAGACATGAGAGCCCGCGGCGCGGCCGAAAAGGTGGTTCCGGACGTGCCGGGTGGCGGCCTGCTTCGCGGCGGCGGGCATTGGACGCGGGACGTCGCGTTTAGCCGTGACGGCCATAAAATGTTTGTCTCGGTGGGCTCGCACTCCAACGTGGACGACGCCGACACCCACCCAGAGGAATTTCATCGCGCCGATATTCTGGAATTCAACCCGGACGGCTCGGGCCTGCGCGTATACGCCTACGGCATCCGCAATCCGGTGGGCATCGCGGTGAATTCGACTACCGGGGAGCTGTGGTGCTCGACCAACGAGCGCGATATGCTCGGCGATAATCTTGTTCCCGACTACATCACCCACGTGCAGGATGGCGGTTTCTACGGCTGGCCGTGGTGGTACATGGGTCCGCACCAGGATCCCCGGCACGAAGGCAAGCATCCCGAGCTCAAGGACAAAGTGATCACGCCCGACGTGATCCTGCAGCCGCACAACGCCTCACTCGAGATGACCTTCTACCAGGGCAAACAATTCCCTGCGGAATATTCCGGAGACATTTTCGCCGCCGAGCACGGTTCGTGGAACAAAGCGGTGCGCACCGGCTACGAAGTGATTCGCGTTCCGCTGCACGGACAAGGGCATGCGACTGGCGAGTATGAGGATTTCCTGACTGGGTTCGTCACCGCGGATGGAAATGTGTGGGGACGGCCGGTGGGGTTGGCGATCGGGAACGACGGTTCGCTCTTGGTGAGCGACGACGGTTCGAATTCGATCTGGCGAGTCAGTTATATCCGAAAGTAGCTCCCGCCGCGGATGCTTCGCGAAAAACAAGAGAGGCGCTCCCAGTACAACGGAGCGCCTCTTCTACTCGTGATTCGAATCTCTAGAGCGGCTGCTGCGAGCCAGGATACGCCATCGCTGCGGACATTCCCTGAATCTGAATCAAGCCGGCGATTGGTTTGTTCCTGCGCGCCTTGAGGTTCTCGGATAGAACCCCGGTGCGCACCAGTGACTTTTCGCAATCCTGGGTGGACGGCCCGCGCATGTTTCCTTCCATGTATGCGAGGCCCGGGCAACGAGTGCAAGTGCCCAGGTTCGAGCATTTCGAACAATTGGTCAGGTCGCCCAGGGTGATCGATCGAACCTCGTTCATCTCCGGCGAATAGCGCCAGATATCCAGAAATTTCTTTTCCCGCACGTTGCCGGTGGCCAGCGGAAACTGCACGCAGGGATATACGTCGCCGTAGGGCGAAACGTACGCCGCGGTATGGCCGGCGCTGCATGGCAGAGAGTCCAGCATATCCGCGTCCGGCGCCGCGGGAATCGCACAGAACTCATCCACATTTCCTACCAGCTCCGGATCGTGGAACAAGTTTTCCAGTTGGGCATGACTGATATTCAGATCCAGAACCTCGCGGTTGCCATCCATCATCGGTGTGATGGTGGGATCGATGGTCACGTAGCAATCCAGCTCGGCGCCCAGGGCGCGAACTCCGGCCTGGTCGTGAATGTTCTGGATCATCAAAACGTTGGCGATGATCACTTTCAATCCGAAGGTTTTCAGAAAACGAATCGCGTGCAGCGAACGCTCCAAAGACCCGGGAATCTTGGTGATCGCGTCGTGAATTTCCGGGCGATGCGAGTAGATGCTGATCTGGATCGACTCGACACCCAAGGCGCGAATACGTTCGGCTTCCTTCTCGCGGATCAGGATGGCATTGGTTTTCAGCTTGACGGAGAACATCAGCGCGCGGGCATGCTCGAGGATCTCGAAGAAATCCTTGCGCATCAGAATTTCGCCGCCGCTGAGGGTGAGGAAGAAAACGCCGGCCGCAGCCATGTCGTCCAGCAAGGTGAGGATTTCCTGGGTATTCATCTCGCCGTGGTCTTCATGGTCGAGATAGCAATGCACGCAGCGTTCGTTGCACCGATAGGTGAGATCGAGCTGCACGCTTAGGGGAATTCCCAGCTTCAGGGCTCGCTGGCCCATCTCCTCCATAATAGCGCTCATGGAGTCTCCTTGGCCGGACCGCCGGTACTCGAAATCGGTTGATCGGAAACCAGCAACAAACCGTGGCTGGAAAGCTCCGCCACCAGATCTTCCGCATCGCTGAGAGCGACGCTGGGCGCTACGTCAAAAGCCGCGCAAACGTTCTGATCCACAATCTCATCGAGCGGCGTCGAACCGTCGGCCGCTTCCCAGATCGCCGTGGCCACTTCGTTCAGGGTGAACAGCGTGGAATCCTTCGCCGACATGATCATCATTTCCCCGCCCACCGCGCGTGCGGCGATCTGGGTACTCCGCGCGACGTAGCGTTTCTGCGATGCTGCTTCCATTGAGCCTTTTCGTACGCACTTCGATTCAAACGATCCAAAAGCCGGCACGTTAACTCCGGCGAGCACTATCCTGCAGGACCATCTCCCACACCCTGGCGTCGGGTAGAAACGTGAGCTGCCGCACCGGCACCTGGCGCACAAAGTCCGCCGCCGTCTCGAACACTAGTTTAACAAGCTCCGGGTCCCGGGCGAAGAACAGAATGCTCTCGAGGAGTGCCCGGATAGCAACTTGTTCCGGTACCGCGGCGATTTCGTTCACCGGGCCCTGCTTCAGTAAGTACAGTACGGCCAGTGGTACTTTTAGGTTTTCCCCCGGAGTATTCAGCTCGCCGACAAAGGGAGTTCCGTACGCAAAGTACCCATCCGGAAGCTTGCGTATGTAGGATACCTCGTCGGTAAGCAACGTCGCACTGGGCGGCGCTAGCCGGGCCATGGTGGTCTTGCCGGCCCCGGAGACGCCCGCAAACAGCACCGCGCGTCCGCCTGCCGAAGCGCTCGATGCGTGCAGCAGGAACCCGCGTTCCCGGGCCAACAGCAGGGTATGCAGGATGCGCATCACCGAGTCGATGGAATAGGGGTTGGCGGTCTGGCGGATGCGCCCGCGCCCTGCCGACGGAATCCACTCGGCGTAGAAGTCACCCCGCGCGAAGGACCATTTTCCGGCGTCGTACACCACTTCTACGTCCCGATCCAGATAGTCGATATCCGGAGGCTGTAGATCGATATCGAACTCAAACCGTGGCTCGCTCGTGGTGGTCAGAAAACCGGCGTAGCGCTCCTGCAACAGCGCGATGAACTCGGGATCAGAAACCCGCAGCCGCACCGGCAGCCCGCCGATCTCAATTACCACCCCAGGGACGCCGCTCGGGGTGCTTACGGTTGCCATACCACCGCCTCTTCCGACCACTTTTCTTTGGCCTGCCGGTAGGCCCGCGCCGGAAGGGTCAGCCGCAGAAAAAGAGAGGTCGCCTTGTCCGATCGCCGCAGTGCCAGCGCGAGCAACATCTTCTCGAACCAGGTCAATCGCCCGCGCGGCGCGAATTGCACTTCGCGATCGCCGCGGCCGGCGCGCCGGCTCACCGATTCCACCACCGCGATCAAATTTTCGGGCGGCACCGCGGGGTCGTCGCAAACCGACCGATCGCCTCGGGTGATCCAGCGCCGCTCGCCTGCGTCCCCCACCACTGCCGCTACCCGATGCGTGATCAGCTGCGGTCCCGCAGAGAAAACAACAAGTTGCCCTACGGAGATTTCTAAATGGGCGGCCCGTCGGACAGTAATAATGTCGCCGGGACGAAGCGCGGGAACCATGCTCGACCCGAGCACCCTGAGCCGCGCCGCTCCAAACTTGTGAACTAGCTCGGCGGTCATCTCCACTTTCAGCGCATCGTGCTCCCGCGTCTCGCGGGGCGGTGTGGGCGCTGGCGCCGCTGTGCCTTTGGCCGGGTTCATCGGCGCTCGCCTCGGAGCACACCTTGGACCCGGCTGGCAGGCCTGGCGCACAACAAAACGCTCGAGGCGGACCGCCCGTTTCTGCTACTGCCTGCGGGCCGCTTCGAGCGTCGACTTCGGTTATTCATCCGGCGTTAGTTTAGACCATTCTGGGTTGCCTTCACAGCGCAGCCCTGAACGCCGCTGCAGGTTCCGTTGGTCGTTCCAATTGCGAGCGGTGTGAAGTAAACGCTCGAACCGGAAGTGGAGTCCGACGAAACGACGTTGTCGATGACGATCCCGCTGGTGCCGCCCGGTTCGCCCAACGACGCCGTGGTGGTCGTCGGGAACGCCCCGTTGGTGACGTTGACCGACATCAGGCAGCCGCCCGAAGCATTGGTGTTACCCGCGCCAGTCACATCGCAGTTGGTTCCCATGCCGCCAGCCGTCACTCCGAAGAACATCATGTCCATTCCGTTGTTGTAGACCTCGGTGAGCGGCGAGCATTCGGAATCCAGCGTCGATCCTACTTGTAGATAATTCGGATCGCTGCCGATGAAGTTGCCAAAGGCATCGAAAGAGATTCGCCGGATCGTCGGCACATCCGAGGTGGTCAGTTTGCCGCAGTAGTACAGGTGGCCCTGCGCGTCGTTGCCCGAGTAATAGGTGTTATCAAAGTCGCCGGAATGCATCTGCGCGCCTCCGACTCCCACTTCGAGCGACGTAGGATTGGCGAGCGTGATATTGGCTTGAATGATCTCCGCTGCGCCGTTACTGTCGTTGCCGACGAACACCAGCACCCGCTCCGAGCTGGAATCAACGATCGGAGGATCGGGAATCGGGTTGCCGCCAGTGGTTATGACGCAGCCGTGTGCAACGGCGCTGGAGGTGCCGCCGACTACGTAGCTCACGCAACCCTTGGAGTCCGCCACAAAGATGTTGCCGCTCACGCCGTCGTAGACCGGGCCGGTGAGTTTCGCGCCGCTGTCCACGGTGACGCTCCAGGCCTTCGCAGGCGAAGTCCCCAGAAAGGCGCCATTGAATTTATAGAGCGTTCCGTTGTCGTCGCCTACGTAGACCGCGTCATCGTAATAATCCACGAAAGGCGCGGAGTTGGTGGATGAATGGGAGCCCATCGAGAGCACCATCTGGCAATTGGCGCAAGTGCTCCAAGTGGAGGCGGTCGCAGTTGTCGGCGTCACCGGCGCACTGATGGTGCCGGCTCCGGCTTTCCATTTCAGAATGTGCAGAGCCGAGCCGGTGGATGTGCTCTCCACGAAGGCCATCTTGGTGCCATCCATAGACAGCGCCACTGAACTGGTGGTGGATCCGCCGGTCATAGTCGAAGTGCCGTACGCGAAATAGGTGGAAGGTCCCAAACCGCAGCTGGAATAAAGATTGTTCAGCGCCAAGATGTTCGCTGACGCGGTAGAGCTTCCGCCGCTCCCGTCGATGAACTTCGGGAAGAACCACGTGAAGGTTTCCGAGTTGGTGCAGAAGCCGAAAAAGAACGGGAAGCAATCGATCGCGCCGCTCGGTCCCACCGTGGAGTTGTTACCCGCGATGCCGGCGACGGTATCCGTAACAATTACCCAGTTGCCGAAAAATACTTGCGCCGTGTAAGTGAAGGTCAGTGGGTTGGCGGTGTTATAGGAATTCACGGCGGTGACGAAGTTGCCCGCCGCTTGAGAAGGGCTGCCTCCCTGTCGAAAATGCAAACCGGTGACGGTTGCGGTGTTGGAGATGGCTGTGAAGGTCACCCCATTGATCTGGATCGTCGAATTGATGGCGGGCTCGCTCCAGAAGAAGCCGTAGTCGATGGCTTTGGTCGAATAGCCGGTGGCGCCCGCTCCCGACGCCGTGTTGGTGTTGTAGGCAACGTAGTCGCTGGTGCAATTCGGCGTGGCGTTGACGTTGAAGCTGTACTTGGCTGGGAACTGATCGTTCCCGACGCCAGCGCTCGCGCCCAGGGCAGCCGTCCAATCGCGGTGAAGCGGACCGTTCTCCGGCTCAGCCTGTTCGTCTCCCCATTTCGCCGGCATGCTCGGGTTCACGATGCGTGGCCCCGTGGCGGAACGGTCTGCGATAGGCCCGGACGCTGCCATCGTACGCCGGTAGACCTGCTGGATGAACCTGGGGTCGCGCTGCAGCCGTTGAGACTGTTCGATGGTCTTCGGAGCGGAGAAAACCAGGTTCTTGTGGCTCCAGTCGGTGACCATGGGGACGCGGGCGTGTGCCTTAGCAACGTCAGGCGTCTGGGCCATCAATGACATCCCTAGTGTCAAAGTAGACGCGATTCCTAGAGCGACTTTCATAAGCCTTTTGTGGGTCGAAATCATTGCGTTCGCCTCGCCTAAAAAGGAGTTACTTCCGGGTCGGTACGGTTATACCGTCCTGCCCCAAAACGACCCAATCTATTCGGATTCGTAACAGGAAGTAGGGGGACGTACAGTACTTTGCCTATAATTCTCAAGGTGAGATTTGTCTGTACTGATCAGAAAATAAACATTTTATTGGTACATAACTTTGAGGCCCATCGTTTTTAAGACCACAGAACTGGAAGTCACCTAACGGCCCAAGTATCAGGACCTACAGGCGGATGGGTACGCACTCGCAGGCCTCCAGACCGGTCCGAATAGACCGCTAATGGCACCATAAGGTCGGCTCTGGAAACGCTCCAAATGGGTCCCAGGGAGTCGCGGGGCGAGCACCTGGCCGCAGGCTCGATCCTGGGAGCCTATGTGTGCCAACTGGGGGCTCTGGACGGCGCTGAGAGGCTACCTATGGCCAGTCCTGGGGCAAGCTGGCCGTCATCGGGCCCCTGCGATTTGAGCTTCTCTGCGGCGACGGAGTGGTAGGTGATGGTCGACGAGCAGTGGGATCGCTTAGCCAGTCCTAACGGCACGAGCCGCGAAAGAAAGGCTGCGCCCAATGTCAAGCCTCGCACGCACTGGCCGGCCCGATGGCCTCTGATGTGGAAGCTCAGGCGTCCCTGTAGTGGCGACCCTAGAAACCCACCGACTGCTCCACCCACAAGGCAGGATGGATCGCTCGGTCCGACTGGCCGATACTTCAGGATGCGAGCGGGGAAGTCGGTGGTTCAGGAAGGTGGTGTGGCGGGGAGCGGTAATCTGTTTCTAGTGGCTGAAAAAATCGATCGCCCGGCGGCGGTCATTGAGCTGAGAGATTCGCCAGGGATCTGTATCCGCCGCCAAGCCTGACCAGGCGATAACGGTAGCCAAGAGGCCAATCACAAAGGCGGATACAAAGAAAGCCGAGCACACGCATAGAATGAGACGGCCTTCCCAGAATTCGATTGATTTATGTTGATGTAAATCCGGCAGCACATTCCTCAGGGAATGCGCCGGGCCGCTAGGACGCCTTGCGATTGAACTTGCAGGATGATTGGGTTCCGCCGATCTTGCCGCAACGCAGTGCCATGGTTTCGAAGACACGCTCATGACGTACCGCGGGTTTGTGGTACGGTTTTTTACCTCCCGCTGCTGAGGGCTTGGCGGCGTTTGAAAAATTTGTGCTCAATGTGACCTCATTCCAACCGTGAGATGCATTCCCCGGACAAAGGTGGCAATGAAATCTCTGGCCAACCAGCCAGGGCCGCCTGCGGATACTTACCCCGACAGTGTACCACCGCGCGCCGCGATTTTCACAGATGATTGTCACACAAATGTAAATATTCCAGAACTGCACCAGCCGATCCTCGGAAGCTTCCTAAGGGTAGGCCCGTTTTCAGTTATGCGGGCTTTTGCATGGGACCGCTTAGCCGATCCCTGCCTCTCAGTACTGGCCAGATCACCGTGTGGATATGGGATCGCACCGAGGTCACGGTTTGGTCCCACCGGCGCCCGGCCGTGCCCGCTACGGCCTGCAGAACTCGCGCCGCACAAAAAAAAGCAGCCTGGATGAGGTTCCATCCAGGCCGCCCTAGTTTTGAACTACCAGCCGCCCCTCCGGGCGTTTGCGTCTACTGCAAACCTGACTGCGTGAGCTTCACGGCGCAGTATTTACCTGTGCCGCAAACTGGGTCGGTGCTGTTGCCTACGGCCTCGGTCGTGAAGTACATGCTCGAGGCCTGCGCGACTGGGCTGATGTTGTCCACCACGATTCCGCTTATGCCGTCCTGCGCGGCCGGGTAGGTATTTACGGTGTGTTCGATGCCCTTGGTCATCACGTACGAACTGGTGACGCTGTAGGCCTGACCGACCGCTGCTCCGAAAGCTCCAGTCCCGCCAGAGATGCGTCCCGCGCCGAGCAACATGTAGTCGTTGCCGTCGGGGCCGCCGTCTGAACCAGGCTGGAAGATTTCGGTGATCGGTGCACACTCTGCGTAGTCGGACGTAGCCAAGCTCGAGAGGCTCAGTCCGAGGGTGGCATCGACCGCATTGTTCATGACGCCGGCGTTGAAGGTGATGGCGTAGATGGCCGGAGCAGCGGTCGTCGAGTTGTCGCAGATGAACAAGTGGCCGACGCCGGTGCCGTTGTAGTAGTTGTTGTCGAACGCCGGTGAATGCACGTTCACCACGCTGGTGCCGGTCGACGCCGGGGTGGATCCGCACATGTTGCCGGCGCCGGTTGTGATGTTGTTGACGCGACTACCGAATAGCGTGCTCGGGCTTGCCCCGGTGCCTGCTTGGGTGACGATCGCACGGTTGGAAGAGTTGATTGACGTTGCCGCGTTCTGGGTGTAGGCGTAGAGCGCGGAAATAGAACCGTCGACGATCACTGGATCGGCGATGCCGCCGGAGGCAGTTCCGCAGGAGCTAGTTCCGCTTCCTGCGCCGACGACCATCGATCCGGCTACGCTGGTAAACGACGTTGGCACTGCGTACACCTTGCCGTCCGCCGCGCCTACGAACACGTTGCCGGAATTGCCATCCAGGACTGGGCCGGTCAGCATGGTCTGTCCTGAGGTGGAAGCTACCTGCAGGCTGGTGACTACCGGTGCGGCAGTTCCGCCAGTGGTTGCCGTTCCGACGAACACCGGCGACACTGAGTACAGCACGCCGCTGTCATCGCCGAAGTACAGCACATCGCTGTCGTAGTCGTAATACGGTGAAGAGTTCGTGATGTGGTTGCTGCTGATGGCTACGTTGATCATGCACGATCCGGAAGTAGCGCAACCCGCCGATGGCGGATCCAGAGTAACCGTCGGCGCCGCGGTGTAGCCGGTGCCGTTGCTGGTCAGCGTGATCGAAGTCACCACGCCGCCTGCTGAGACGTTGGCTGTTGCGGTTGCACCGGAAGCGCCTGCGCCGCCGCCGTTGATGTAAACGTTCGGTACGGTGGTGTATCCGCTGCCGCCATAAACCAAGTTGATCGCGCCTAGCTGGTCCAGGGTGCTCACTGTAGCCGCTGCACCAGTTCCGCCGCCTCCGCTGCCGAAGGTGACCGTCGGAGTGCCGGTGTAACCGCTGCCAGCATTGTTCACCGTCACCGAGGCCACCGAGCCGCTGATGGTTGCGGTGCCTGCTGCGCCGGATCCGCTGCCGGTGCTAGTGAATGTAACCGTCGGAACTGCTGTGTAGCCCGAGCCCGCACTGGTGACGGTCACCGAGCTGACCACGCCAGTAAGGTTTGCGGTCGCTGCTGCGCCGGTGCCAGGGCCGCCGATGGTAACCGTCGGAGCTGACACGTAGTTGTTGCCTGCATTGGTGACGTTGATTGCGCTCACGTACTTTGAAAGGACCGCAGTCGCCGTCGCGCCCGAACCGCCCGTGCCGGTGTTGTTGAAAGTGATCGCCGGCGCCGTGGAGTAGGTGCCCGGGTTGGTGACGGTGATGCTGCCCACGATTCCGGTCAGGTTGGCTGTTGCCGCTGCGCCGGTGCCGCTGGCGCTGTTGATGGTGACGGTTGCGGTGGTGTATCCGGTTCCCATGGCAGTTACGTTGATGGCGGTAACCGAGCCGGAGATAGTTGCCGTGGCTGCTGCGCCGGTTCCGGTTGCGCTGGTGAAGGAAACTGTCGGAGCCGAGGTGTAGGTCCCGGGGTTGATCAGGGTGAGGCTCTGCACCGTGCCGTTGATTTTTGCAGTGGCGGTTGCCTGAGTGGTTGCGCCGCCGCCGGTAAAGGTCACCGTCGGATTGGAGGTGTAACCGCTGCCGCCGTTGTTCAGCGTCAGAGAAGTCAATGTGGTGGTGGTAGCAGTGTTCACCGTGTAAGCCGCCGCGGTGACCTTTGTGTAGTAGTTCACGGTCATGACCACGCTTCCGCCGGTCAAGGTATACGAACCGCCGTTGTTGATGGTCACGCTCGCGATGCAAACGTCGGAGAAGCCCTGTGTTGCGCCGCAGGTCGAACTCGAGGTGCTGGTGACCACTGTTCCGGTTGCGGCGGTGTTCTGGACGCAGCCGGTAGCGCTACACGAGAACGTCACGGTCGGATTGTTGAAGCCGAAATTGGTGTAGTAGCTTCCGTGATTGGTAAACGTCACGCCGCTAACCAACGTGAAGGTGCTCAAGTTCGCAGTGGCGGTGGCGGTGGTTCCGGACGTCGGAGCCGAGATGGTAACCGTCGGTGCGGAGGTGTATCCCGCGCCGGCGGTGGCCAAAGTCAGGGTGCTCACCGGTCCGGCGATCGCTGCGGTGGCTGTTGCGCCGGTCGGGCTGAAGGCCACCGTCGGAGCGGTCTGGTATCCGCTGCCGGCATTGGTCAGGTTCAAGCTTTGCACCGAACCGCTGAAGGTTGCCGTGGCAGTTGCGCCGGTGCCGTCACCGGTGATGCTGACCGTCGGGGTCGTAGCGTAGCCCGAACCGCCGTTGGTCAAGGTGTAAGATCCAACGCCCTGGCTCAGGTTGGCCGTGGCTGCTCCGGTTCCGCTGCTGTAAGTGATGATCGGCGCGGTGGTGTAACCCGTGCCGCCGTTGGTCACGTTAATCGAAGTGGCGCCCGTCGCGGTGGTCGCAGTGGCCGTTGCAGTGGTGCCTGTGCCCGGTCCCTGCACGGTTACCGTGGGGGTGGTGGTGTAGTTCGCTCCACCTGCGGTTACGGTGTAAGAAGTCACGCCGTCGGTCACGTTGGCGGTGCCGGAAGCGGCAACGCCGCCCGGGCCGGTGGGGTTACCGAAGGTAACCGTCGGTGCCGAAGCGTAGTTGCTGCCTTGTGTGGTGATGGCCACCGTATTTACGCCGGCATTCAATGTAGAAGTAGCCGTGGCGCCAGTGCCGCCGCCAGTGCCACCGCTGATGGTAACCGTCGGCGCTGAAGCGTATCCGCTGCCGCTGTTGGTTACCGTGATGGCCGAGATCGTGTCTGAAACTGTGGCCGAAGCGGACGCTTTCGCCCAAATCGTGGATGGAGCCGCGGCGTGTATCGCATCGCCGCTGCCGGCGCCGTCACCCGCGCTCCAGTTCAAAATGTGCAGATATGTGGTCGCCCCGCCGCTTTCCAGGAACGCTACCTGCGAGCCATCCTCAGACAGTACCGGCGAAGTGGTGATCTTCCCGCCGGAAACGGTGGTGGTGTTATACGACCAGTAGACCAGGGGGCCGCCCGCGCCGCACACGCCCACTGCCGGGGTCGTCCCCGAGTACAGGTTATCCAAAGCTACCAGGTTCCCTTGTCCGCCGGTCACGCCCGCCACATCCAGGCCGTAGACCACGAAATCAGGCCACACATAGGCGGTGGTTCCGGTGCAGTTCGCCGAGGTCACCGGCTGGTTGATGTCAAAGCTGAATTTCGCCGGGTACATTCCCGGGGCCACGAAGCCGGCGCCCAGCGAGAACGACCAGTCGATCTTGGCGGGGCTACCCGGCTGCTGCCCGCGATTCTGCCCGAAGCGGCCTGCCTCGAACAGCGTGTCCTTGCCGCCCACAGGCATCCGGCTATTATCCACCGAGGCTGCCGGGCGGCCATTCCCGTGAAGCTTGCGGGAGTAGATGTAGCGCTTGTCGTGTGGCTTGGCGGCTTCTTGGTCAGGGGAGCGGTCCTTCGAGTAAATCATGTGGGTGTAGCTCCAATCCACCGGCAGAGACACCCGAGTATGCTCAGTATCAGGAGTAGTCTGCGCTATAGCCGCCCCAGTACCCATAAGGGCCGCGATTGCGAGGAGAAGTGCGCGACAGGAAGACTTGGCTCTCATCCGACGAAACCTCCAAATTTGTTGAATCTTTGACACGTTTGCCGGAAGCACCCCTTCCGACGCCCCGAATCTGGAACAGGACCAGTTCGGGATCGGCACACTGTACCTAACCCCTCTGGGCGCAAGCAATTTTGAGACTCACAGTCCCGGTACTGCCCTCCCCGTGAGTACGCTTGGGAGGACTGTAGCTCCGCCAAAACGGAGCTAAGGCTACCTTTTTCATCGAAGGCTGTGGATTTCTGGGAGTGTGTCAGGCGATATACAAAAGAATACCCTGGAAATTTCTAGCGATTGCTTGGGATCGTGTGTGCCGCGATGGAGCGGTCGTTGTGGGGCAAGCGCAGCGGCGGCAGAACTCGCGTGGGCGCCGCGAAATTTCCGCCTCGTACGTCCCGTATTCCGAGTGGTTGTGACACTTCCCGCGTGAGGTCACGCCGAGGAACTCTAGACATGTCGGAGGTCGAGCCGCAGGAGATTTCCGTTTGCTTGCGGTGGATTTTCCAGCGTCACGTCGGCGCAGTTATCGGCAACCCAATCTGCGCCGCACTCGCGGAGCTTGGCGTCGTCGGCCATGGTGCGAAACGCCACCACCCGCGCGCCCGAGGCTTTTCCTGAGCGGATTCCGGCGGGAGCGTCTTCGAAGACGACGCAGTCGGCTGGGGCAAAACCGAGCAGCGCCGCGCCCTTTAGAAATGGCTCGGGATCGGGCTTGCCGCGAAGGATGTCCGATGAAGTGATCATTCGCGCTGGAATCTGCATGCCTGCCGCGTAGAGCCTGGATTCCGCCAGCGCGCGGGAGCATGACGTCACGATGGTCCACGAGCTTGGGGGCAGCGCTGCCAGCAGCGCGACGGACCCGGGCAGAGGGACTACGCCTTCGGTGTCCTCAATCTCACCGCGCTCGACGATCTCGTTTTCCGCGCGGTGATCCCCATTCGGTAGCAACTCCTTCACCGTGGTCATGCTCGGGCGCCCATGCGCTCGTGCCACCACTTCCGCGGCATCAAACCCATGCGCCAGCGCCCAGCGCCTCCACACCCGTTCCACCGCCCCGGTGGAATCAACCAGCGTGCCATCCAAATCGAACAACAGCCCCCGGCAAGAGATCTCGGTCATAAGGCGATCATAGCAGGTGCAACTTTTGCTCCCAAACGCAGGTACACATCCGGAGTGCGAGACACGGACGGGCGGCGCCAGTAAGAGGTCCGGTTCGAGGCGCGGCAACTGTGTGTGATAAAGTTGGTGTTAGCGCGCTGATGGGCGTCTGAGCACGTTTTTTCGCGTGCTGCGGAGCTGAGCGTTTTCGGCGCGCGGGGCAGGGAATTTTGTGCGGCATCGCCGGATTCACCCACAGAAAAAGCGTACCGAGTCCTGACCGCATCCACAGTGCGGTGGAATGCCTAATCCATCGTGGGCCCGACCAGCAGGGCGTTTTTGAAACCGGCTTGATTTCGTTGGGCGCAGCCCGCCTGAAAATTATTGACCTGCATGGCGGCGATCAGCCTATCGTGAGCGAAGACGCCGCGCACGCCATCGCGTTCAACGGCGAGATTTACAATCATCTGGAAGTGCGAAGCGAGCTGGAATCTCGCGGACATCGCTTCCGCAGCCATTCCGATACCGAAACGGTGCTGCGGGCTTTCATCGAGTGGGACACCGAATGCTTTTCCCGGCTGCGCGGGATGTTTGCGGTGGCTCTGTGGAGCGAGAAAGCCAGGCGCCTGGTGCTGGCGCGGGACCGCACCGGGATCAAACCGCTGTACATCGCGCGGCGCGGCGACGACATTTATTTCGGTTCGGAACTGAAGGCGATCTTCGTGCACCCGGAAATCGAGCGGCGGCTGAGCCTGGCCGGCCTGGATTGCTACCTCTCGCTGAACTACGTGCCATATCCCTGGACGCTGGTGGAGGGCATCGAAAAGCTCGAGCCAGGGCGTTGGCTGGAATGGCGCGATGGTGCGGTGCGCAGCGAATCCTATTGGACGCTGCCGTACGGTCCGGTGCCGGGGGTGACGCTTCCGGACGCCAAGAGGGTGCTGGATACGCTTTTGCAGCAGTCGGTGAGCGAGCATTTGCTATCGGACGTGCCGCTGGGCGTTTGGCTGAGCGGCGGGATCGATTCGTCCACCATTTTGCATTACGCGGCCACCGCGAGTCCCGGGAGGTTGAAGACGTTTTCGATTTCCTTTGGGGGGCACTCGTTCGATGAGACCGAATATATCCGGCTGGCGGCGCGGCAATACTCGACCGACCACCAGGAATTCGACCTGAATCCGGAAGCGGGCTTGCAGCAGGCCATCGAGGAGTTTGCGTATTACTCGGATGAGCCCAGCGCCGATGCCGGGGCACTGCCGGTGTGGTTCCTTTCGAAATTGACGAAGCAGCACGCCACCGTCATCCTCAGCGGCGAGGGCGCCGATGAGCTCTTCGGCGGCTACCTGACGTATCGGGCGGACGTGCTCGCGGCACGCGCGCGACACGTTCCGTCGCTGCTGCGGGATTTGACCCGCCGCGCCCTCGGCGCGTGGCCGGTGTCCGACGACAAGATCAGCTTCGAGTACAAGGCGAAACGTTTTCTGGATGGTTGCGACATGAGCGCGGAACGCGCGCATGTCTACTGGAACGGAACGTTCAGCGACGCGGAAAAGCGGCGACTGGTGCCGGGATGCGCCCTTCTGCTGGGCCCACAGGTGGGGCGCCACGGCGAGTCCGGCGCGCTGCGCGAGCAGCTCGCGGAGCTGCGTGAAAAGCTTGACGCGTCTACCGACGCGATCGCTCCGTACCTATGGTTCGATCAGAAATACTTCCTGCCGGACGATATCCTGGTCAAGTCCGACCGCATGAGCATGGCCCATGCGGTGGAGGTGCGGCCGGCGTTCCTCGATCATCGTATTGTGGAGTTTGCGGCCACACTGCCTGCGCATCTGAAGATGCGCGGGAAGCGCCAGAAGTTTATTTTGAAAGAGCTGATGCGGGATAAGCTGCCGGCGCGGATTCTCACCCGCAGCAAAACCGGATTCGATATTCCGGCGCATCAATGGTTCCGCGGCCCGCTGCGCACGCTGCTGCTGGATACTCTGGCGGCGGGAGTTGCCGAGCACGGCGAACTATTCTCGCGGGCGGCGATCGACGATTTCGTCAACCAGCACATCGAGCGGCGCGCCAACCTCGGGTATCACCTGTGGGGCTTGATGATCCTATTCTTGTGGATGAAGAGATGGCGAATCCAAACGGCGGCACCTTCCGCTTCCACCCAACAGGCCAGGGAAAGCGTCCCTACCTCTATCTAGCCATTGCATTGATCGTGGGCGCGATTTATCTGGGCTGCATCGTTTCGCCGCCGTCACTGATGGATGACGTCGATGCGGTGCAGGCGCAGATCGCGCGCAACATGCTTTCTTCCCACGATTGGGTGACCGCGCGGCTGGATGGAATTCCGTATCTCGAGAAAGCCCCGCTGATTTATTGGGCGATCGCCATTTCCTACAAAATATTCGGCGCGCACGATTGGGCGGCGCGCATTCCGGTGGCACTGTCGGCGATTGCGCTGGGCTTACTGACCGCGGCGTTTGGGGTGTGGGCGTTTGGCCGTCGCGCGGGATTCTACGCAGGCCTCTGTATTTCCACGTGTGTAGGCCTGTTTCTGTTTACCCGGATTCTAATTCCGGACGTGATGCTGGTTGGCAGCGTGACCCTGGCGATGTGGGCATTCCTGCGTGCACTCGATCCGGACGAGCCCCGCGGCCATCTGTGGTGCGCGCTGCTGGGCGCTAGTTTGGGCGCCGGTCTGCTGTTGAAAAGCATGGTGGGAGTGTTGTTTCCGCTGGCGGCAGGGGTGATTTATCTGGCGATCAACGGGCAGCTTTTTTCATGGAACACCTGGCGGCGGCTGCATCCCTTCACCGCCGCGGCCGTCGCGCTGGCGATTGCGGCGCCGTGGCATATTCTGGCCATGCTGCGCAATCCCCCGTATTTCGCGTGGACGCTTCACAGCGGCCCGGGCGAATATCACGGCTTCCTGTGGTTTTTCTTCATCAACGAGCAGGTGCTGCGTTTTCTGAACCTGCGTTATCCGCGCGACTACAACACCGTCCCGCGATTTTGGTTTTGGGCGCTGCACCTGGTTTGGCTCTTTCCCTGGAGCATGTACTTGCCGGCGGTGGCGAAGCTATCGTACCGGCCGGTGGACCGCGCCGGCAGCACGCGGCTGCTGGCGGCCTGCTGGCTGGGATTCGTACTGGTGTTTTTCACGTTTTCCACCACTCAGGAATATTACTCAATGCCGTGCTATCCCGCGCTGGCACTGTTGCTGGGCTCGGCTATGGCGGGGGAGGGCGCGTGGCTGCGGCGGGGAACTCGCGCGATCGCGGCCCTTGCCGGTGTGGCCGCGCTTGCGATCGCCATCATATACATCGCGGTGATTCGCGCACCCACGCCGGGAGATATTTCTACCGCACTCAGCTCGCATCCCAAGGCGTACACCTTGTCGCTCGGGCATATCGAGGATTTGACGCTGAGTTCGTTCGCGTATCTGCGCTTGCCATTGCTGGTGGCCGGGATCGCGTTTCTGGTCGGGATGCTGGGAACGATTCGCGCGACCGGGCAGCGCGCGTATCTAGCCGCGGCGCTGATGATGGTGATTTTCTTTCACGCGGCGAGGCTGGCGCTGGTGGATTTCGATCCGTTTATGTCGTCCCGGCCGCTGGCGGAGGCGTTGCTGCATGCGCCGGACGGAAAATTGCTGGTCGACCACCATTACTACACCTACTCTGCGATCTTTTTTTATACAAATCGTGACGCCTTGCTGGTGAATGGGCGCATCAAAAACATGGAGTACGGCTCGTACGCGCCGGGTGCACCGGATATCTTCATCGATGACTCTCAATTGAAGAGCATTTGGGAATCGCCCGGCCGCTGCTACCTGGTGGCCAGCGAATCGGCGATGCCCAGGCTGGTATTACTAGTCGGGGCGGAACGCTTGAATACGCTTGTGTCCAGCGGCGGTAAGCTGGTTTTGACCAACCGACCTCTCGAGGGCGCGCAGCCAGGGGCGATCTCAAGGCTCTTGCCGCAGGAGTTGCTTGCGTTGCCGTAGCCATTAAAGGTAAAAAGTTAGATTGCGTTTAGGCCACCAGGAAGGCCTGTGTGCTCCTAGCCATTCAAAGTGGACGAAGCGGAACGAGGAGGATTCATGAAGATTGCCGTGCTCGGAGGCGACGGCTATTGCGGTTGGGCCACAGCGCTGTATTTGTCGGCGAAAGGGCACACCGTCAGCGTCGTCGATAATTTTGTTCGCCGCCAGTGGGATCACGAGCTTGGCGCACAGACCCTCACTCCCATCCGTCCGCTGGCCGAGCGCTTGAGAGTGTGGCGCGAACTGACCGGCCGGACCATCGACTCGTACGTGGGCGATGTAACCGACTACGATTTTCTCTCCGCCATGATGAAGGCCACCGAGCCGGATGCAGTGGTGCATTTTGCCGAACAGCGGTCGGCGCCGTACTCGATGATCGACCGCAAGCACGCGGTGGGAACGCAGGTGAATAATGTCGTGGGCACATTGAACCTGCTGTTTGCGATTCGTGAGTTGCGCCCCGATTGCCACCTGGTCAAACTCGGGACCATGGGCGAGTACGGCACGCCGAACATCGACATCGAAGAGGGCTACATCGATATCGAGCATAACGGGCGGAAGGACACCGTGCCGTTCCCCAAGCAGCCGGGCTCGTTCTACCATTTGTCGAAGGTGCACGACAGCCACAACATCATGTTCGCGTGCAAGATTTGGAAGCTGCGTGCGACGGATTTAAATCAGGGCGTGGTGTACGGCACAGTGACCGACGAAGTTTCTATGGACGAAGCGCTGATTAACCGCTTCGACTATGACGAAGTGTTTGGCACCGTCTTGAATCGCTTTTGCGTGGAAGCCGCCATCGGGCATCCCCTGACGGTGTACGGCAAGGGCGGACAGACTCGCGGGTTTCTGGACATTCGCGACACCGTGCGCTGCGTCGAGATCGCCTGCGACAATCCGGCCGCGCCGGGCGAATGTCGGGTGTACAACCAGTTCACCGAACAGTTTTCGGTGCTGGATATCGCGCACCTGGTGGCGGCGGCAGCGAAAAAATTGGGCGTGAGCACGGAAGTGGAGCACCTGCCTGATCCGCGCGTCGAGCTCGAACAGCATTACTATAACGCCAAGCATTCCAAGTTGATCGATCTGGGGTTGGTGCCGCATCTGCTTTCGGATTCACTTCTCGATTCGCTGATGAACATCGCGCTGAGATATCGTGACCGAGTCGATCCGGAGTTGATCTTACCGCAGGTGAATTGGCGGTCGCCGCGCAACGAACGCCGCGGACAGGGAAGTGCGCCGGTGGGGCGTTCGCTGACGCAAACGCGGTAGTGGCCACGCGCCGCCAACCCACATGCCGGTGACGCCAGTTCCTTGTGAATCGCCCAGGGGTCCGCACCAATTCATGTGGGGCGAGATGCCCGTTATAGGGCCCGCTGCGTTCACCTTTTTAGTCTGCTACTTCCGCTCGTTTATTTTCCCCGCTGTCCCGATCGTCTTATGGGGAGATCAAATTGGTTTTTTCAGCGATGGAAGCAGAATCGTGTCTGGGCAACTGCCTTATCGCGACTTCTTCCAAGTCACCACGCCCGGCACCGATTTGGTTTATGCGCTGCTAATCAAGTGTTTCGGTCTCTCCGCGTGGATACCGAACCTGTTGATGGCCATCTTAGCCGCGGCGATGGCGTGGATGATCACCCTAGCGGCGCGGCGATTCATGGTGGGCGCTGTTACCGCTTGGCCTGCATTGCTGTTCGCGAGCTTTATCATGCACGGCGGTTTCGATGCCACGCATCACTGGTTCAGCACGATCGCGGTGACTGCCGCCATGCTGCTGTTTCTTGACGACACGAGTTTTCCTCGTGCTGCCGGGGTGGGCGCGCTGTGTGGTGTGGCCGCGTTCTTCACCCAGACCAAGGGAGCAACGGCCGTCGCTGGTTTCGTCGCTTACCTGGTCTGGAAGGCGTGGCAGGATCGCACCGGAGCCGGTGAATGCGCGCGCAAGTGCCTGCTATTGTGCGGCGCAGCCGCCGGCGTGTTCTTTGCCGCCAATGCCTATTTCATTGCAGCCGCAGGATTCCAGCCGTGGGTGTTCTGCATGATTGTGTTTCCCCTCAAATATTATTCCGCCCCGGCGATGAATAATTGGCAGGTGATCCGGGACGATTTTCAGCGGCAGGGTGGTGCGGGGAGGTGGATCTCCTATCCGTTCATGTACGCGGCGGTGCCTCTGGTGTACATCGCTTTTTTTCTGACCATGCGCCGGCAGAGGAAAAGCGAGCCGGGTGTGCATTGGCACCAGCTACTCCTGGTGGCGCTTACGGGCTTGGGAATGATTCTCGCGATTTCCGACTCGCCATCGATGAAGAGGCTCTGCACGGTGAGCGCCCCGGCTATGATTCTGCTGGCCTGGCTGCTGAGTCGGCCTGGAAAAGCCCAAGCCGCCGCCCGGGTGGTCCTCGGAGTGGCCGCAGTTGCGCTCGCCATCGGACCGCCGTTGCACGCCCAATTGCGTTGGAAGGCCTACCTGGATTTGCCCGCCGGCCGAATGGCGTTCGAAAAGCCCGACCTCTACGAAGAATATAGTTGGGTGCTGGCAAACACGAATCCCGGGCAGTTCTTCTTCGGCTTGCCGCCACTCTATACTCCGTTCCGAATGCGCAACCCTGCGGCCATCGAGGGCGTCGAGAACACTGAATACACTCGTCCAGAACAAGTCGCCGAATTGATCCGCGCACTGGAAACTCATCCGGTGCCGCTGTTGATCCTAAGTCGATCGGAAAGCCTGCTGCAGCCAACGCAGCGATCGCCGTCGGATAACCTCGATCCTTTCCGCTCCTACTTGTTCAAAAACTATCACCTCATTCGAACCTTCTCGACCGGAGACGACGTGTGGCAGGCCGTTGACGCGCGACACTAACGCTATCACGCGCTTCGATTCAGAGCGCTGATTCGGTGAACGGCGCGTTCGCAGCGCTGCATTGCAGACCGGCGTTTCGGGGCGTCTCATGATCGGCCAAATCAGCAAGGAGGCGCGCATGTTCACCCGCAAATCCCTCGGTTCTGCCATTGCCATTCCTATACTCATCGGATCGATCGGGCTCATGAATCTGATGCATCAGCCGCGATTCACCAGCTTTCGGAGCGTCGACGTGCTGCAGCTCATTGGTTCGGGTATGTGCTTCGGCGTGGCACTGGTTGCATGGATGGCGCTGCTGCGCGGACCGCGCAACGCCTGACCCGTCGCGATAGCGACTCGCTGCAAACTTCCTCCAACCGCATTTAGGTTAATATCAACCCTCAGGATTGCTAGAGTTGCGTGGGTTCCAGGGAGTTCCTATGCCCGGGCGTTTCGTCTTTTCCGATCTTCGCGAGCTTTTCGCCAAAGCGAACGAGGAGAAGTCCGGTGACAGATTAGCGGGCCTGGCCGCGGGTTCGGAAAGCGAACGGGTAGCCGCCAAACGCCAACTCGCCGATTTGACCCTCGCTGAAATCGTCCAACAGCCCTTGATCGATCCCAGCGAGGATGACGTCAGCCGTCTGATTCTCGAAACCTTCAACCAGGAAGCCTTTCGACCGATCAAGGGCCTTACGGTGGGGGAATTTCGCGAACACATCCTTGACGATGCCATCCACCAAACAGATCTTCAGCAACTTCAGTGGGCGATTACTCCGGAAATAGCCGCGGCCGTGGCCAAGATCATGAGCAACAAAGATTTGGTCCTGGTCGCGGCCAAAATCCGCAATGTCACCCGCTGCCGGAACACCATGGGTGAGCCCGGCGTGCTCGGCATTCGGGCGCAACCCAACCATCCAGCCGACGAAATCGGCGGCATACTTCTTTCCGCCCTCGAGGGCTTGCTATACGGTTGCGGCGACGCGGTGATCGGCGTAAACCCAGCGTCCGATTCCGTCGAGAACACTTCTGCGATCCTGCAAGCGCTGCGCCGGCTCGTCGATGTTTATCAAGTGCCCACGCAGACCTGCTGCCTGGCGCACATCAGCACTCAACTGGCGGCGCTGGATCGCGGAGGCGCGCCGATCGATCTTCTCTTCCAATCGATTGCCGGAACGCAGGCTGCGAATCGCAGTTTCGGAGTTACGCTGGAAATGATTCGCGAGGGCCGCGAGCGAGTTCTCGAACATCACCGCGGCCGCGACGTCCCGTGGACGGGCGATAACGTGATGTATTTCGAGACCGGTCAAGGCAGCGCGCTCTCCGCGGAGGCGCACCACGGAGTGGACCAGTTGACCCTGGAAGCCCGCGCCTATGGAGTCGCTCGATGCTTCCATCCATTCCTGGTGAACAGCGTGGTGGGTTTCATCGGCCCGGAGTACCTGTACAACGAGCGCCAGATTATTCGCGCCGGCCTCGAGGACCACTTCATGGGTAAGCTCCTCGGCCTGCCCATGGGCTGTGATGTTTGCTATACAAATCACGCCGACGCCGACCAGAACTCGGCCGACAATCTCCTGCTTCTTCTCGCCGCGGCGGGATGCAATTACTTCATGGGGGTTCCGTCCTCGGACGATGTGATGCTCAACTACCAGTCCACCAGCTACCACGATGCTCTGGCGGTAAGGCGTCTTTTTAAGCTGAAACCGGCGCCGGAGTTTTTGGCATGGCTCGAGGCAAAAGGCATTTATCGCGATGGCGAACCCGCTCTACTCGAGGCTCCGCAACGGCGCCAATTGATGCAGGGCCTGGAATCTTCTCTTGCGGGGATCCTTTGATGTCCGATGGACCCGCCAAATTCCTGGGCACTTCCGATTTGTCCGAGCGCTTGCAGGAAATTCGAGCCAGAACTCCAGCCCGCATATTGATGGGTAGAGCGGGAGCCGCCTACCGTACCGACGTACAACTGGAATTGCGCGAGGCTCATGCTGTCGCGCGGGACGCTGTCCGCGGAGAAATGGATCTGCTGGGCGTATTGGGCCAGAGCTTTGTAAATCGCTGGGAACTCTTCGAATTGCAAACGCGCGCCACAAGTAAGGACGAATACCTTCTGCGGCCCGATCTGGGGCGGCGCTTCGATGAATGCTCCCGGCTGAATATCCAGGAACGTTGCTCGCGCGCCTGCGATCTCCAAATTGTCATCGGGGACGGGTTGTCGGTGCCCGCGGTATCCCGGCAAGTGCCGGGATTGTTGCCTCTGCTGCACGCAGGCGCCGAGGCGTCCGGCTGGAAAGTAGGGCGCACCCCTGTAATCCGCTACTGCCGCGTGGGCATCTTGAACGAGATTGGCGAATTGCTCGATCCGCGGGTGGTGGTGCTGCTCATCGGCGAGCGCCCAGGCCTGGCGACCGCGGAAAGCCTCTCCGCGTATATGGCCTATCGTCCACGTGAGCATCACTCCGATGCAGACCGGAACCTGATTTCCAACATCCATGCGCGAGGCGTCACCTCGGCCGCCGCCGCAGCCCGCATCTTGAATTTAGCCGCGCAGATGATGCGGGCCGGCGCGAGCGGTTGCAGCGTCAAGGAAATCTCCCGCCCCGGAGACGATTCCCACCGGAAATCCATTTCTTGAAAGCCACCTTGCGCCCCCACGTTTCGATCGTGCAATTGGCCGTGCGCAAGAGCGAATGCCTAGGAAACGGCGCGAACAAGCGCTAGAATGCGGGCATGCTGGCTGAGCCCTTTCAAGTCGCAGGACGCGCGGGAACGAACGCGAGTGTCCACATCCTCAGTCTGAAGGGTTCCATCACCGAAGCCACTTCGGCTAAATTCCAGGAAGCGGTTCGCGCGGTGGCCACCCCGAGCTTGATCGTTGACCTCAGTGAAGTGCCCTGGGTGGATTCAATGGCCGTCGGAGCGCTGGTCCGCGTCTTCGTTTTCTGCAACAAATCCGGGCGTAAGCTCGCGCTCGTCGGGCTGAATCACCGTATCCGCAACGTGCTGCATATCGTCGGCGTCGATCCGCTGTTCCCGACTTATGCCACGGTCCTCGAAGCTGAATCCGCGCTGAATTGATCTATTGTTCTTCGTAACCAGCAGGCCGCACGAACTGAAGTTCGATGGTCCCGCACTGTCAGCGCAAAGCAGAAATGTCCGCTTCCATGATTTCCGCCCAGGCGGGCGCGCAGGCGGGCTATGTCTGGTTTTGCTTCTCGCCGTCGCGAAGTTTACCTTGCCTGCAATAAATTGACTTGTTTTAGCCGGGCTCATAACATAACCCTCACCAGAGAGGGCTCCTTTCGTTGATCGGCCGAACCATATCGCACTATCGCATCCTGGATAAGGTGGGAGGCGGAGGCATGGGTGTGGTTTACAAGGCCGAGGACGTGAAGCTCGGCCGGCTGGTGGCTCTCAAGTTTCTCCCGGAGAACGTCGCCAAAGACCCGCAGGCGCTCAGCCGCTTTGAGCGCGAAGCCAAGGCCGCCTCCGCGCTGAACCATCCCAACATCTGCACCATCTACGAGATTGACGACCAGCCGGGCGAAGCCTTCATCGCTATGGAATTTCTGGACGGGATGACCCTGAAGCATCGCGTGGCCGGCCGGCCGCTTCCCACCGACGTTCTGTTGTCACTAGCGATCGAAATCACTGACGCGCTGGATGCCGCGCACGCGAAAGGAATCGTCCACCGCGACATCAAGCCCGCAAACATTTTCGTCACCGAGCGTGGCCACGCCAAGGTTCTGGACTTTGGTTTGGCGAAAATCATGCCCACCGGCAGCCGGGCGCCAGAACCGGCAGGCGAGAACACCGAAGCCGCCACCTTGACCGATGAGTACCTCACCGGTCCGGGCACCACTCTAGGTACAGTCACCTACATGTCGCCGGAGCAAGTAAAAGGGCAGGAGCTCGACGCGCGCACCGACTTGTTCTCGTTCGGCGCAGTGCTGTATGAGATGGCCACCGGCGCCTTGGCATTTCGCGGCGAAACCACCGGCCTGATCTTCGACGGAATCTTGAATCGCGCCCCGCGGCCTCCGTCGCGGCTGAACCCCGGCCTGCCCGCGGATCTGGAGCGGATCATCTTTCGCGCTCTGGAAAAAGATCGATCCCTGCGTTATCAGCATGCCTCGGAAATGCGCTCCGAGCTATTGCGGCTGAAGCGGGATACCGAGACGGGACGGTTTGCCGTCGCGGGTCCGGAGGCCATAGGGCAGGGCAGTGGCTCTCCGATTGCCCAGCAGCCGTCGGCGGCATCCGGCGCCTCCGCTCGTGTGTCGAGCGCGGCTCAGCCGTCCACATCCGCGACAGTCGCCGAAATTCCTGTAGCGGGGAGCAAACTTCAGAAGATTCTGGCCGTAACGGCGGTGATAGTTGTGGCCGCTGGAATCGCCGTTGCGTTTTATTTCCGCATGCACCGCAACGCGGCGCGGCTCACCGACAAGGACAGCGTCGTTCTTTCCGACTTCACCAACACCACTAGCGACAGCGTTTTCGACGGCGCGCTGCGGCAGGGCCTTTTCGCGCAGCTCGAGCAATCACCCTTTTTGAATCTGCTCTCCGATGAGCGCATCGGCGAGACGCTGGGCTTGATGTCCAAATCGAGAGATACGCGCCTCACCCCCGAACTGGCCAACGAAATCTGCCAGCGCACCGCCAGCGCCGCTACCATCCAGGGCTCGATCTCCAGCTTGGGCAGCCAGTATGTAGTGGGGTTAAAAGCGGTGAACTGCCGCAACGCCGACTTGCTGGCCGAAGAACAAGTCGCCGCGAATGGAAAGGAGGCAGTGCTCAAGGCGCTGGGCGAAGCGGCAGCAAAGATGCGCGAACAGTTGGGTGAGTCGCTGGCCTCGGTGCAGAAATATGATGTGCTACCGGAGAATGTCACCACCCCATCCCTCGAAGCTCTCAAGGCCTATAGCTTGGGGCTTCAGGAAATGGTCGTTAAGGGTGATTATTCCGCGGCGATAACCTTCTTCCAGCGCGCCATCAGCCTCGATTCAAATTTTGCGATGGCCCATGCCCGCCTGGGCACTTGTTTCAGCAACCTGGGACAAGTGGAGCGAGCCGGCGAAAGCACCCGCAATGCGAATGCCCTTCGCGATCGGGTGAGCGAACGTGAGCGGTACTACATCACCTCTCACTACGAACAGTTCGTTGCCGGGAACCTCGATGCATCCCGCAAGATTTATGAACTCTGGAGCCAAACCTATCCCCGTGACGACGTGCCCCCCACCAATCTCACCGTCGTCTACATCGCACTCGGCGCCTTGGAAAAGGCGCTTCCCGCTTCTCAGGAAGCGCTCCGGCTTACCCCCGTCAGCGGTGCAGGCTACGCGAATCTAACCGACGTATACCGCCTGCTCGGCCGCAGTGAGGAGGCCAAAGTCACCGCTCGCGAGGCCCAGGCGCATCAACTGGATTCCTCTTATCTTCGCGATCCCCTGTACCTGATTGCGTTCCAGGAGGGCGATGCGGCGGAGATGGACCGGGAAGCCGCTTTTGCCATGGGGAAGCCGGGCGAGGAAGACGTTATGCTGCATCTCGAATCCGAAACGGCTGCTTCCACCGGCCATTTCGCCAAAGCCCGCGAGCTCACCCAACGCGCCGCCGATTCCGCGGTGCGCGCCGATGAGAAGGAAACCGGAGCCCAATATGTCGCCTGTGCCGCGGTTCGCGAATCGCTCATCGGCAACTCTCGGCAAGCGACGCAATTCGCGCAGTCCGCCCTCGCGGCCTCAACTGCCAAAGACGTACAGGCCATGGCAGCGATCGCTCTGGGGTTGAGCGGCGATTCGGCGCGCGCGAAACAGCTGGCCGACGATTTGAATCGCCGTTTTCCCGAGGACACTATCGAGCAATCCGAATACCTGCCGATGATCCGTGCCGCCGTTTCTCTCGGCCCCGGCCATTCCTTCGCTCGCGAGGCCCCTGCGGCGATGCAGGATTTGGCGCCGGCCACGCTCTACGAATTCGGCAATTCGAATACCTCCGGCACTTTCAATTTCTATCTGTATCCCGCCTACCTGCGTGGTGTCGCGTGCATCGACGCTGGCCAGGGCGCCGCTGCCGCCGTCGAATTCCAGAAAATTCTCGATCGACCCAGCGTTGTCGCGAACGAAGTGATCGGCGCGCTCGCTCACTTGGGCGCAGCCCGCGCCTATTCGCTCTCCGGTGACAGCGCCAAAGCGCGCGTGGCGTATCAGGATTTCCTCGCGCTGTGGAAAGACGCCGACCCCGACATTCCCATCCTGAAGCAAGCCAAAGCGGAGTATGCCAAGCTGCAATAAGGTCGTTTTCTCGTAGCAGTTCTGGCCGCCTGCCGAACGATTTACTTCGTCTTCACTCCATTGACTTGCTGTGCCTCGGCCCATAATATGGCGCACACAAGAGAGGGCTACGTCGGTTGATCGGTCAAACCATCTCGCACTACCGCATCGTCGATAAGCTTGGTGGCGGCGGTATGGGTGTGGTCTACAAGGCGGTGGATACGCGCCTCGACCGCGCCGTCGCCCTGAAATTCCTCCCGCAAGATTTGGCGCATGATCCTCAGGCACTCGAACGCTTCAAGCGCGAGGCCAAAGCTGCTTCCGCGCTCAACCACCCGAACATCTCCACGATTTATGACATCGGCGAGGAAAACGGTGTGGCGTATATCGTCATGGAGTTCCTCGACGGCATGACCCTTAAGCACCGAATCGCGGGCCGGCCGCTCGAAACGGAAACGCTGCTGGCCTTGGCCATCGAGATCGCCGACGCTCTCGAGGCTGCCCATTCCGAAGGCATCGTCCACCGCGACATCAAGCCTGCCAATATTTTTGTCACCAAACGCGGGCACGCCAAGATTCTCGATTTCGGTCTGGCCAAGGTCACCCGCCAGGAAGCCACGGCCTCGGATGCGACCCAGGCGACCAACGCAGCGGGAACCGCCGCCGAGGAGCAATTGACCAGCCCGGGCACCGCCGTCGGCACCGTTGCTTACATGTCCCCCGAACAGATACGCGGCAAGGATCTTGACGCGCGCACCGATCTGTTCAGCTTTGGCGTGGTGATCTACGAGATGGCCACCGGCACGCCCCCGTTTCGCGGCGAGACCTCCGGTGTGATCACCGAAGCAATTCTGAACCGAGCGCCGGTAAACGCGGTGCGATTGAATCCCGACCTGCCGGCGGAGCTCGAGCACATCATCAACAAGGCGCTGGAGAAGGACCGTACTTTGCGCTGCCAGTCAGCCTCCGAGCTGCGCGCCGATTTGCAGCGGCTGAAGCGGGACACCGACACCGGCCGATCGTCATCAGCGAGTTCGAGTTCGGGGCCTGCGGCGGCGGCACAGGACACTTCCAGTCAGCCAGCCGCCCAGCAATCCACGCCGTCATCCGGTGCTGTTCCAGCGGCCCCTTCATCGGGCGCGGCGAAAGTGAGTGAAGTTCCGGTCACCGCGGGCAAGAGACTCTGGAAGATTCTAATTCCCGCGGCGGTAGTTGTGGTGGCCGCGTTGGCCGTTGGTGGTTTCTACTTTCGTACCCGTCCCGCCGCGCCGTTGACCCAGAAGGACACAATAGTGTTGGCTGATTTCGACAACAAGACTGGGGATCCCGTCTTCGACGACGCCATCAAGCAGGCACTGGCCGTCCAGCTGGGACAATCTCCCTTCCTCAACATCCTCTCCGACCGCAAGGTGGGCGAGACGTTGCGCCTGATGGGGCGTGCGTCGAACGAGCGCATCACCCGCGACGTAGCCGGAGAACTCTGCGTTCGCACCGGCAGCAAGGCGATTCTATTGGGTTCGATTTCCAACTTGGGCGGTCAGTACGTGGTTGGTGTTGATGCGGTCGGTTGCAGCAGCGGGGACACCCTGGCCGAGGAACAGGAAGAGGCTGCGACGAAACAGGAAGTGCTGAAAGCCCTCGGAAAAGCAGCCGCCAATCTGCGCAGCAAACTTGGTGAATCGCTGGCCTCCATCCAGAAGTTCGATGTTCCGGTGGAAGCCACCACCACATCGCTCGAGGCGCTGAAAGCCTACAGTATGGGCATAACAACCGAACGCACCAAGGGAGATGCGGCGGCGATTCCGTTCATGAAACGCGCTCTCGAACTCGACCCGAATTTTGCCATAGCCTACGCTAGCCTCGGGGTCCAATACGGCAATCTCGGACAAGCCAGTCTCTCCGCAGAGAATATGAAGAAGGCTTATGCGTTGCGCGACCGGGTCAGTGAACATGAAAAATACCGTATTGCTGCCTTGTACTACACCTACGTCACCGGGGAGTTAGACCAGGCGATTCAAACCTATGAACTCTGGGCCAAGAGCTATCCGCAGGATGAGGTGCCTCCCGGCAACTTGGGGGTGATTTATAACGACTTCGGGCAATACGAAAAAACTGTCGCTGAAACCCGAGAGTCGCTACGGCTGGAACCGAACGATGTAGTTAGCTATGGCAACCTCGCAGAATCTTATCTCGCACTGAATCGGCCGGATGACGCGGAAAAAATGATTGAGCAGGCCGAAGAGCGCAAGCTCGACGGCGACGTACTGCACTGGGCAACCTATCTGCTAGCCTTTCTAAGAGGCAACGCAGCAGAGATGGAGCGGCAAGTGGCTTGGGCTTCAGGTAAGCCCGGAAGTGAAGACCTGCTGCTCTCTTTCCAATCCGATACCGAGGCGTACTACGGGCGCCTGGTTAAAGCGCGAGACTTCTCCCGGCGTGCGGTGGATTCAGCTGTCCGTAACGACTCCAAGGAAAGTGCGGCGCTGTGGCAGGTGGATGCGGCATTGCGCGAAGCGGAGTTTGGCAACGCGGCCGTCGCCAAGCAGGATATTGCCGGAGCCCTGGCGCTGGCTCCGGGCCGGGACGTGAAACTGTTATCTGGATTGACGCTGGCGCGAATTGGCGAAACCGCCCGCGCCAAGGCCATCGTCGAAGACCTGGAAAAGAACTACGCTTCGGATACCTTGATGAAGATCTACTGGTTGCCGGCCATTAAGGCCGCGATGGAACTGAATACCAACAATCCCGCCCAAGCTGTGGTGTTTCTCGAGGCGACTGCGCCATACGAGTTGGGTGCGCCGCCACAATTCCAACTGGGAACCATGTACCCCATTTACATTCGCGGCCAGGCGCAACTGGTCGCCCGCAACGGCGCCGCCGCGGCCACCGAGTTTCAGAAATTCGTAGACCACCGGGGAATCTCGCTAAACTTCCCATTGGGCGCGCTCGCATATCTCGGCCTGGCCCGTGCCTACGCCATGCAAGGCGACGCTGCCAAGGCCAAGACCGCCTACAATGATTTCTTCGCGCTGTGGAAAGACGC